>JGI24158J21664_10000695_pt1 | contig 33114 bp, 20 predicted proteins | sample Ectturendosymbi3_FD_21664 | JGI IMG/M metagenome (IMG submission 21664)
AAAAAACGGGCGTGACATAGTACGCACGTTACTGGGCAATGTATCCCAGCGCGATTCTGCGTCTGCCCTGTCCAAACATCTTTTATCAAGCAATGTCAGGTATGAGACATGTATCTTTCTAGAAACGACGAGTCAAGAGTTACGTCGCGACGACGTGTAGTGCAGAAAGTGGCCAAATTGCTTTCAACTTCAACGAGCTTGACAACTTGGAGTGCCCTTAAATCAACGAGGTCTTACTTGTCGCACAAAGTAGAGATGCTTAGCCGTATTTCTTGCAAGACTTTTTAACAGTAAACGCTAAAACTGGAGCATTTTTCGTTCAAAGGTAGCTGGCACTTCAATCTTAGAAGCGCGCCGCGGGCATGTCGACACCAGCAGGCAAGATTTGTTAAACACTGAGTATGATATGAATTGCCAGCAACTTCTTTGCGTAAGGAATAACCAGTAACGCGTTTGATGGTATAGTGTAAAGATGTCAACGGAATCTATTTTATTTTTGAAAGATTCCATCTTTCATGTCTGTAAATGTATCATTGCGATTCGGTTCGGTTCAACATTATTGAATCAGCGAGACAAACAAATGTGTAGATGGTCAACGGGCAACCATGTTGTTTCTTCATGATCTGTGTTGATAAAAGTTGTGTTTTGTCTTTGCTACATGCCTCTGTTCTGCAACGTCATGGTTGCGGCATGGCTTTTTGCTTCATAACCTCCATAATTGTCACTTCTTTCACTCTCTCACCTGTGTGCATGACTCACTTGCTCATCTATATATCTCTCAACTCTTCATGCATTGCTCGCCCACCATCATCTGTGTAGATACGTTTTATCAACAAATGAATCAGTGAATGCCATTTGCGATATGCTGAATCAAAGTACTTCCAGCAGCGGTACAGTTCTGTTGGTTTTTGTTGGACTGCTTTGATCAATTATTATCGACATGTTGTTTGCGAGTCCGTGCCTTTCTATTGAGGTCCATTTTTTGTGTTTTTTTTTCTAATCGAAACCTCAGAAGTTTCAAGCGGAGTGAAACATATCAGAACACTGTGGTTTCATCATAAGTCATACGATAATCAAGACAACTAAAAAAGGGAGCGAAATAATAATGCACAAGGGGTCAACAAAACTCACAGAAAGCGCAAACATTCGAAAAGCAATGGCTAAGCATTTTGTGTTTTATTCATACTGCTCAGGTTTTCCATTCACAAGTTACTTTTAAAATTAGCGTCTTCTTCTCCTATTTCTTGGTCAAAAATTTGCAGTATCATCGTTTTATGCAACTATTTGACACAACGTTTTGCGACATGCTAGCGACAAAGCACAACAATGCCATTTTTATGGTGGAGTTTGTCCAGGTCGTAGGTTATTACAGGTCAATGACACCGAAGAAAGCGTGAGGGTAGTGCGACGTTTAGACAAAAAATAGCTTGTTCACTGTTAGTCAGCCTAAGGGCAGCGCTGTACTTGGCTGATATTCACTGCAGAAAAGTCAAGAAAAATGCAGAGATTTGGAGCAAAATGCTTCATGATTAGAGCTTAATTCTCATCAATTAGTGCATTAATTGCGTAACGCGGATTCGCAGCTAATAGTTTGTGCGTGAATTACACAGACCTGCAATTAAAAGAGAGACAGTTTGCTTTTCTTTTGTCTGGGTCTCAGGTTTTTCCGGAAAGTTCTCCAATGAAAAGGAGTACCGTAGTTGAATTTGAAAGATAGAACTCCTTTTGAGGAAAACGTTTCGTTGCATTTCATGTCATTATATTGCGTGCACAGGTGGTTTGTCGGCAAGAGTAAAACTAACGTAACATTTTTGCCTGAAAAACTAACTTACGTGTAAAAGAGAATAAATTATACATCGAATGGAAAATACATTCCGTCTGATTTTCGCAAGGATCACTTTCAGAACGTGAATATGACATCTTTTAGTGCGAGTCTATATTCCTGAGGAGTATATGTGAGCAAGAAAGTCTTAAAACTTACCAAAAATTCCCTATATTTTTACAAAAGAGCAAGACGTTTGCTATCAACATTACGTACTTGAACGTGTTCGTTGTTGAAACTGATCAATTAAAATTTTGCAGAAAGGCATCATTATAATATCCCACATAGGTACAACTTTTTTCGAAGTTATTGGCAACAAACTACCCGAAAGACAATGATAAAAAACGAGTATATTTCTTGAATCTTTCAAAAACTTGCTCGCTTCACAATCTTTTTATTTTCTACTTTTTCTATTTAACATATCATGTTAACTTGCTATGCTGGGTAAGCTTCAGAGTCACAACGACTCATTCAACCTATTTTGAAACTCCATTACTTGACTCGAGTCAAAAAATGTCAAGACTGTATTTAATAATGAATTTCGTTTTTTTTGTCTAAACGTCTTGACTCATTGAGCATGCTTCTGTGCTGGTAGTTGCAGTTATAATTTTCTGGGAAGCACTTAGTGTTTTATCCATGTTTGCTTGTGCATTACTTCCCTTTTACTGCATCACCACCTACAAAATGTTTCCGTTTTACTATGTACATAGCCAGGCGGACACAAGTCACAAATAAAGACGTCGAATGGTGTCTGACTCCACCGGTTGTCAGTAGAGACCGAATCATTTGCAGTCAGCTTCAGATACAGTCATTCGCAATGCAGAGACCGAATCCAGTTGTGACTTGTGTTGTGAGTTCTACAGGTTTGTTGCCAAGTCATTACTATTCTTTAAATTTGGAACAGGGTAGAGGCTTTGAGCTGAAACGTGAGTGGTTTCAAAAATATTTTTGATTGACATGCGAATGTTTTCCAAAGATTCCCAAAACTTCTATTCCTCTCTTTTCCAAACATTGAGGAGCAAAAAAAGGTCATATTCAAAAATGAACAGCAGTTATTTCAAGTTATTTCAAAAGTGACTCGCGTCGTTTCGAAAAAAATGATTGAAGTCATTTCGAGTAATTCAAAAGCGTGATTTAAGCCGTTACACCTCGGAATACTGTTGTAAAAGAAGCACCGAGGAAATCGGAATGTGTCGCCAGCAAGATTCGACTCGGACTTGACTCGCCAGCGTCAAGAACTCAGCGTCAATTCCCAAGTGTTTACTGTTAACCTGGAGGAACGAGTGCGAAAACATTATTCATTGCATTTCTGTGGGTAAGGCTTGCATACCAGTCAATGAGTGTTACGTTTTATATGACGTATTAGTAGCTTACATCATTTTACAGAAATAGATCTTGCAGCATTTTGCACTCACAGTTTTTGTTTCTTTAATTGATTCGTGTCTCGTGTAGCTTTGTTGGAAAAATTGAACACATTTTTTATTTTGACTCTTCCTTCGTTCCTAGGCTATTTTTCTGTATTTTTGGTATGGTTTTTCGTTTTCACGAGATACATTAACTTTACCATACAATCTGTGATTGTTCAGTGTGCGACATTGCTAGCACGAACCTAATTCATCTTGAATGTCGCTCTGCTCTCTTCACAAGGGCCCTTTTAAGTCTGGCGCCAGTGGCAAGATTGCATCTAGTTGAAGACAAGAGTAATGAAATAAAAAGGGATAGGCTTGACAGATAGTGATAGTAATTAGCAGTAAGAACGTTTCTTCAGACAGTATTTAACAATGAATTTCATGCCAAACTTCTGAGAGACCGCTATAAAGTGGAGCAGACTTGATTGAGCAGGTTAGCTTATTTCGCGAACAAGATTATTTTAAGCTGTATTGACTATGCCGCCGTATTCATCGCTGAGCTGCAAATAAGTCTGTTATAAAGCGGTCTGTTCACCTTTCTTTTGATGATCGAGATCTTGGCTCAGCAACCTGTCTTACCATGAATTACTCGCCATATTCTGATTTTGAGGGTCAAGTCAGTGCGTAATTCATTTATGGCGACACGACACTACCTTAATTGACAGTGTGCATGAAAGTTACCTGACAAAGTGCAAATCGCGATTATCGAGTTTTAATCGCTATGCAATTGCGGCGAGATTATTATCGTGCAGTTAGCCACGTGGTGAGAAAAAAGCACGCTGCGAGAAATGACAAAAATTGTAAAAGGACGGCGTCATCATTAAACTTTTTCGATAAGTCTGACGGTTAATCTTTAACGCATTCTATTCCACGCCAACCAGGTATGAAGAAAGCTGCGGTGAACAGCAGAACTCCGCCAGGCGCTTCGATCTTTGGCAGCTTGTGCCCGCGGCATCAGCGCTTCGCGAGTTTGTTTTTGAAAAGTACTAGAAGCAGTTTGCGGAAACACGAAATGCGCTAGCAAAGTAAATCCAGTCCGGTTTCCAAGTGCTTTTTTGCAAGCCTGGTGGCGATAAGAATGATTATCATGCATGTGAGGGAATGGTGAAACGGAATTCCTTATTTTAAGGGATATCTGTGAAATATTAATGCAGCATGATAGGAACGAGCTTTCTGTATCGCAAAATGTTCAGAGAAAAGGTAAGTTATTCTGCTTCAGGCTCATTGCGTGCACTGATTTATTTTTTACAGATTCTCGTCGCTGATTTGTAGAAAGTTAACGAGTTTTTCAAAAGAGTGTTTTTGATTTTTCACGAAACTACTGTACCAGCGATTTTCAAGGCAATACTGTAAAATGGAACTTCTTGAATTTCACGAGCTTCAGCATCGAGGCGGAATTAAGACGGACAGTAAAAGAAGCGACCTGCTATTAGGCGGTGAAATTAACTTCTGCACCACAAGCGTGCACGAACTGGTCCCGATATGTCTCTTCGGCAAAAGCGCTGCTTATTCTCGGTATGGCAAAGACATTGCTACGTTCTGGCATATTTTTGCTGCCACCATTGCAGTGACCACTTTCGCCACGCTTACATCAGCATCCGTCTCCAGAATCCCGAAATACCAAGGTAAGAAATCTTTACTACATCCAATAACTTCAATGTTTAATCTTAGTTTCATGATTTTTGCGCCGTGTTTATCGTCCTACAAAGACAAAAATCACCGAACAAACTTCTTGATAATATTAAAAGTTTTGCTGTGGATTATGAGAAATACTGCAGAAACGACGGAACTTTGCTATAGTGCTACTATGTTGCGAATCGTTTGTCTTACGTGGAAGAACTTAAAGGACTGTCGAAACGTTTCCCAGAATTAAGTTGTCATTTCGTGAGCTCACACTACACAATATCCGTTTGACATCAGAAAGATGTCCTATAAGCCAGCATTGATGACATTAAAAATATTTCATTGCTCGTGAACTGCAAACATCTAGAAAAATTGACTGCAGTGGGTCATGTTGATAATAACTAATACTGTCAACTTTTGCGCTTGCAAAATGTTTCTGAATGGTAAACCTAACAACTGTTTCTAAACAGTCCTTTAAATACAAGAATGTGGAGGCATTCTTTGGAACAAAGTGAGCTGCATCATATCAAAACACCTTCAGTTCTCTTGAAGTACTACACCAATGTAGACAGACACACATAGCAAGCATGATGGCATGTGACAGTAAAAAATGTATCCAAAACTGAAAATAATAAATGAAGAGGGATTATTGCAAACATGAACGAAATTATCCCAAGACATCTCAACTGAACAACACATAACAGAAACACAAATGTTATATCGTATCATAACAATAAGGTTACTTCAATATTCAACAACATTACAGTAATGTTGCTGAAGATTTAAGTAAAACAAGGAAGACCCGTGAAGGTGCTGCCAATAGTTACGCAGACAATAAATTTATTTTTTGAAAATTATCTTGCCAACTGAACCTCAAGTGGGTAACTTGTGATGAGCAGCATGCTGGATGAGGTCTTACGCGAAACAAAATGCCTTCTTTTACGGGCTTCAAAGCTTGTTGTTCACGAGCAGTCAATCCTTCATGTTAAGAGCGGCGTCTTGGTCATGTTTTTCGGACAAGCTGAAATTGTTTCTTGAAACCAAATGTTTTCCCTTTTAAGCGTCAATCTGCTGATAACAGGTGTTTCCCAGCTAAAGCAGGAGTCAAGCGTGGTCGGTTTTTATAGGTTCTGCTAATGTGTGGATTTGTGTTTGAAACAACGCAGCATTTATTCAAGCTTATCTCGCCTGGAAATCGGCATTTCCTGTTCTATACAATCTCCCCGTTAATCGCCATGTGTCGCACCGATTACGTGAAGGGCTTACGATCGGAATTTTGTAGCTTTATCTGTTATCTCAGAACGTACGACATCACATGTCAGCCTGTGATCTTGTAAACAAAGCGCCCAGTGAACCAAAAAATACTAAAGACACGCAACCGCGATGTGCGCCACGGTCTCTGCGCACTGCCTTGACTCGACGTCAGCGAGCGGCGGACGGTTTTCCCGCAGATCACGCTGTGCGAATAGATCTTGTGTTGTAAGCTTACTTTGCCCTCTCAGCGGATTGCGAATATAGGATGTCTTATCCTTTCATTCAAGCCCTAATGTTGCCAGGTGAAGATGTGTGTTGCGGAGAACAGACTCGCCGCAACCAGCGTTTGGCTTTTTGCATTCAAACCAAAGCTGAAATGTTCAATGTTGGCTTTGATAAAAATAAATCGTTCTGGGACGGCACATCAAACTGGGTAAATGGCGAACACAAGTTGTTGTGTACTAGCTCGTACCACGATTTGTTCATACCCGTCGGTAAATATACCGCAATCAATGTAGAAGAAATAATGTGCTTCACTCAACTTTTCAAACGGAAAAATCTTAATTGCACCAGAACATTTAATAGCAGCGAACAAAAATCAAAAGCATAGAAAGTATGTTCGACATCAAAGGAAAAAATTAATTTTGTGATATTGCAATAAAAAAGCACTGTAAGATTCAATGTACTTTATGTTATGTTTTTGTTTATAGTAGTGGCTGTTAGCTGCACTTCGTTACTAAGCAAGCTTTTTAGTGTTATGTCGATAGTACGTTCGAATGGTAAGATAATTACTTTTGAGCACCCTTCGCGCTGTTTTGCGGAATTTTGGTCTCATTGGAGACAAGAATGGAAGCCACATAAACCACAATTATAAAATTGTGTGGTTATGAAATGTCTGGTTAAGTGTATGGCAAGTTAGACCTGAGCCCCTCGGACATTGTTAGGTTGTTCCGCACAAAAACGTTCTTCAAGACCGGATTCACATGCGGTGCAGACGTTTTTCGTTACGCTTTGTTACACAAGCAACACAAGCTGTGAAGATCGTGTGCCAAAACTTGAAAGCAACGTGGTTAAGTGGAATGCTGCCGCAGTGAGTCCTTACCTCGACATTTGCTCCATGCCACTTTTTGACAAGTACCTTGCAACCAAGTGCTGCAATCACCAAATGCCGAAACTGTGAAAGCCTTACAAACTATTGATAATTCCAGCAAATAGCAACAGAGGTTACAAATCCTACAACAAAGGCTGTTAAGTCATGTATAATTTATTCTAGCGATGGTTGAGTACAGAGCTGCCGGCCATCTTTTGTGCATCTTTCGCTACCCACTGATTATATCATCCTCGTTTTATATTCGGTTGCTGTATGCGTACCTTTTAGTTGGATACTTGCCACTTGCTGGTCCTTGTGTTGCCTTTTCGCGTAATCTGATTGTAACACTAAGCAATCCTGTCCGTAAAACAAAATGTTTTGTACATGTAAATCAGTGATTCTCAACGTGGTCCAGATAGACCACCGGTGATTCACCTGGAATTTCTAATGGTCCACCGATAGTTTCTTAATGTGCAATACCGTTTCGACGAGTTGTTCATGAGGTGTCAACAAAGCAAAGTGGTTCATAGGATGGTTTTTTCAAAAGATGGTCCATAGGCCAAAAAGGTTGAGAACCACTGATTTAAATGATCGAAAATCATGCGCATATAACGCAGACAAATAGACTTCGATTATTGTGAAGTTTAATTTGTGGGGTCAATGAGAAAACCGGTACAAAAAAACTTTTGTTACATTTAGAGACATTTGACTGGCGGTGTGGCAGCGATCTGTGTTGCTTCCAGCCTTATCACTTTCAACTGTAATGTAATTTGCACATCGGATTAACATTGATTCAGTACTCATAAGCCCAGAACATTCCAGGTGTAAGAAAATCTCGAGAGCACTCGAGTTACTTAAATCCTAAGCTCTGGAAGCGTTTGAAATTCGACCAACAGTGTTTTTGTTGGGTTAAGGTTTGTTGCTGTTGCAAAAACAGTCAAGATTTTAAAAATTCGGCTTTCTATTTTCAAACCTTTCGTAATGCTTCATGCAAGTCAATGGCGAGCAAGTCTTCTGAGGTGAAGTTTGACAAATTGAGCAAAATTAGTAAATCGCACTCTGTTTCCACTTGAGTTTTTTTCTGTTGGAGAAGCAAATGGTCAAGTATAGTGTGAACCTCACTTTGCCATCAGCAAGGTGTTAAATTTTTTCGCTACCAATATTGGAGCTACTTGTGGTGTAAGAAGCCCAAAAATTATGCGTGGCTTGATAATTCAGACCGAACAGAGTTGTAAGAGGAGCTACAATGGAGTTCATTGCTGACAATGTTTTTTGCCTAGCTCCGTAATACCAGGAGCAGGGTTCTGTGGTTTTGTGAAATCAACCACAATCACAGCTTACCAAGTTCACAGCAACATCGCTAAGTACCACAACGGCAATTTTGTTGTTTGTAAAGATGATCGTTGGTGGTGTATAGGTTCCATGCCATACATGTCTACTGTTGCAGCGTTTTCATAGGTGTTCGCAAACTTTCGAGTATATTTAATCTCCGTCGAGTATTTTTAATCATGCTGTAAATCGTATGATTTCTTCGGTTTCATCAGTCAGGGTTCACAAAGTGTGTAAAAATATCCACACTGCAAAATACAATTTGGTCGCACTCAAAAAGAAAATGCTTATCATAAATCAGATATTGCATTGTTTGGTTACACCCAATGCAAACTTTCTCTGTCACGCGCCGAACGGAAAATATAGCGACAGTTCAGATTTACGATCGATTTCCAGTTCACATGATCGTGAGAAATGAAGATCATTACAACGCAAGCTTTGCTTTCAGCTGCCTACAATTTGTTTATGAAATGACATTTTTTTGGCTAAAACCTTGTTGGTGTCATGTGCTCAAAGCGACATTTCCATTCACAAACGTCAGTTCCTGCTTCCACGCTGGAAATGCACACAGTCACGGGGTACAGCCGCACAAGATTGAACAGGAGAAAAGCGTAGTAAGCAAATCCTTACTAACGGCACAAAAATTTTTCTCAGTCTCTTGCATCGGCATGATTCGTCTGCCGTGAGCCACAATGACGTAGGAAATTCTCAGCTTCAGGTTTTTTTAATCCGCGTACACAACGTGTGAGACTGTGGAACCGCACCTGCGACAGCCAGCGTCGGCTTGTTTGGATAGATGCAAGCTGCAGCTGCAGTTTCTTACTTCTTTATCTCAATTTGTATGCACTGAACAAACAAAACCTTTAAAACGTGAAAGACATAGATTTCCCATTGCTGAACGCGGTAGCGCGTTTCAATGTGCACCGAAACAATTTTTTTGGGAGAAATTTTCGCTCTGCACGCAGAAGTCTCGAAGGTGGGAAGAGTTGTAAAAATTTCCGTAAATATTTTTATTCCCGTTTTACGCTGTACGGGCACAGGCGCGAGTTACGTCAAAGTTAGCAGTTTAATAAACATTAAGCATGACGGACTCGTTCCGATCCAGCGAACAGCAGAGACGAGCGTCAAAGATTGTCAGTATAGCACTAATGAGCTTTTCAAGCCCAATTAAGACGGTGAAAAGCTACATATTCATTAATAACATCGTTAGTTTCGGAAAAAATAAAGTTCTGTAGTGTTAATATTATGCGATACATTGGTATGTCCAAAAATCTTTAATCGTTTAAATGTCACCCGCGTCTGAACAACGCCAACGAACGCTTGACGCACACTGTGAGGCTGAGCCTGAATCTGCTTGCGCCAAATCGATCTTTTCAATTATTTTCTCACGCCTAATGCCTAATGCAAAACCTAACGCAAATCGTTTCTAAGAAATCAACCACGCCTGCAATCGATCTTGTGTCCTCCGAAGCTCAAACAAGACCTGCATGGTGCTGTTTCGCATCAGTTAGTTTGTCGACGTTGCGGTTGTGTGTTAAGTTTTGCTTTACTATATTTTTAACCTCAGCGAAGTCGTCGTTCCAGAGTCGGTGAATGCGATGCGCCGTACAAAGCAATCTCTGGACAACCTCGACGTTCTTTGCCGGTTCGATTTTTCCCGAGTTTGTTTTTAAATTATTAAACTCACAATCGTTCCACAGCGCTCTGTTCAACAACACTGCCTAACTCTTGGTCATTATCATTAGATATTTTTCTGTCTCTCAGACAGATACTTGGGCATGGCGCGACGGTTTGCGAAAGGTACTATTGTGCACTCACACCAGTTCAGGATACAAAATGCTCAGGTTCAGCCTTACTTCATGTCGACAACACTATAAATACAACGTGTCAGAATATCCGCGAAGCTCTCACACCAGATGAACCGACCACAGCTCGTTATAAGCTCAAAATGCTAAATGTCAATAGCCGGAGCTGTCGCGTGCCAGATTAAGCCTGTACTAAAATGTTACAAGGGATCATCGTCGCGAAAACTCGTCATCTGCAAGTTGTCCATTGAGTGAGCTTTGTGTTTTTGCGTAAGTTGTACCCGCAGCAGTGCGTCTATCAGACTAAAAATCCTTGACAAGCCGTCACTTAAAGCGCGTCTGGAGGCTTGCAAAACACTCAAGGGCTTCTCTGATGTTGCCGCTGATGCATGCGTAGCACGCTCCAACGTGCCACAAGTTTGGCTGTACAACATTAGTTCCATTTCGTCGCATACATTTCAGAATTCACATCAAAACAAGCTCAAGTACAAGAAAGTCAAGACTTTTTTAAAGCAGGGCTTTTCGAAATGCTGCCCACATGTAGTTCAGAACGACAATCGGTTTTTCTAAACGTTCTCGGCAACAGATTCAGCGGAGAGTTGCAGAGGCCGTGCCAGACAGACGCGAATTTCCGTTTTTTTTTCAGAAACACTCTCAAGTCGCAATGTTTTAAACTTGCAAGACGCACTGATCACTTTTGCGCCAAATTAAAAAGTTTGTTCCACGTGGTACTGAACGGATAAACTGCTTTTATTCCTTGAATTTGATTTATGTAATTATGAAGTGCGAATTTAGACAAATTGATCTTATTTCCCATTGTTGCCTTCATATAAGCGTCCGTTCTAATATCACCAATTTTTAAAAACTTGTTTAAATAACGAAGCGTTTCAGATGTTTAAATACATCTTATCGAAGTTCTATATAAGCAGGAGTTAAATAAATTGAAAAACAAAAGACAGCAGCTCGGTGGCTGACTTATAGTTTTCGGTTGTTATTCACAATTACCGGTACGTATGTTATAGACCAGGGATGGCCAAACCTGCTGCATGTATGAGCCGCATATCGTAAAACCCAAGTTACAAAGATCCGCAACATAAAAATCTAAAAACACGAATTTATTTGCAATCTACGTTTATGTGAATTCTTTTGGAACTACTTGAAAAAGTAATACTGCACGCCACACCAGCTATCACAGTACCATTTTACAAATTTCTACACTTTGCAATGGAAATAATTTTTTTTCAGAAAACTCAAACAGCCGCATGGAAAGATCAAAGAGTCGCATGCGTTCTCGCGAGCCGCAGTTTGGTCACCCCTGCTAAAGACTTTTAATGCCGACGCCATGTGCTAAGAATAGGTTTTAAGCTGTTCACATTTCAGTTTGATAAAGTTGTTAAGGTTGAAACCTCCCAGGAAAACTATTGCAATCTGTAAGATGCATTTGAATTTTTGATCGCTGATGCTGCAAAGCTTTGCACTATAGCAGGGCTTCTCAACTGGGGTCCATGGACCCCTGAGGGTCCATGGCGACCAATTGAAGGGGCCAACATGATTTTCTTATGAAGTAATAGTTTCGTTGCTGACCAGCGATAAAGTCGATGATGTCTGAAGAACCCATATGAACAATGACCATTTTAGTTATCTACTGGGGTCCACAGAGTTATCTGAAAAGGCATGGTGGTCCACGGACGAAAATGAGTTGAGAAGCCCTGCACTGTAGAATAAACAAATCTGTGTTAATCCGAATTCAACCATATCTACGGTAAATGCTTGATGAGAGCTGCATTCTTCAAGCATGAGATGTCCAGTGGGTTATTTAAATTCACGAAAGTCTTGGATTACTTCACATTCTCTTGTAATCCATCCAGCAGCGCGCTTTGTTTGCATTTTACATCCCACTGCATTTTCGGTGATGCCGTATGTTTTGACTGCCATGCAATGGCTGCAGACTACCTTCAAGCGTTTTGCTGAAAAATATTCTGCACGCAAATACCTGTGCTTTAACACAGACGCTTCTGTGATGAAAACACATCACGGAAAACTGCGCTCACAGTCGGTGGCACACAGAGATCAAAGCAGCAAGCCTAAAGGAGCCTCAATTTTGTTTGAAAATTCATAGGCCAATGTATGTGCTTTTTGGCTGGGAAAATCCAGACACACTAGATTTCTCAATGCACCTGACTTTTGTACTTTGTATGCTGCTAATTGGTGACAGCTAAATACCGAGAGCATAAGTCCAGGCGAAGTGGCTGGAGTGTGGTATCTATCGTGACTCACCGACAATTTTGAAATTCTAAAATTAAAAGTTTCAGAAGTGAACTCTTCACTTGATTATCTTCAGACAAAGCTGATGGAAATGCTCGCAGCAATGAGAGTTTAAGATGTGCTCCTCATCACGCAAGTGTTTCGAAGAGCAGTCAGACACCTCTTAATCTTAACCTACAACAAATTTAACCTCAAGGTTTCATTCAACTTTGTCTGACATAGTTGGGGTTGGGGAGCGTCCACTTTCAAAGCATGCAAAACAGAGGGTATCAAAAAGCGAAAGAGAAGGTTGTCAGCAGAGGGTATCAAAACGCGAAAGAGAAGAAACACCGTTGTGCCCGTCTTTCACAAGATTTAAAACACAACTTTTTATTAGTTGTGAGGATGCATATGTTGCAAAGCCACTGCTACTACAGAAGCACCACGACAGTGTGTAATTCGATCCTGTAACACCTGGTGATGATACTGTGCACATCTGTCCACGGCCTTTGGCTAATCAAGGAAACTACTAATGCTTGTAACCTTGTAGTATCGATAACGTTTTTGAAGGACGGTGATGCAGAGGTTTAGCGCTACGTGATCATCACGACGACTTCACAGTAAATTGTGGAGTGCGGTTTATTAAAGCTGTCGGTTCGCTACGAGTTCGACGAAAAAGTGAACTAAGGTGACTCGTGTCACGTGTACGATGTGAAATACTATAGCCGCATCGGTTGTATACCGTATCATTTTTCAAGCAGAAATCACTTTCATCATTCAAGCTGGCGCAGTACGTGGTGTACGTAGGCAGTTGCGTTTGCGAACATATGGCGTGACCATCACGCCCACCCCGACTTCATTTACGGTTTACTACAGGTTACCCGAAGCGATATCCCTCAGCTAACTTACTATTTATCAACTTAACGTGCCAAGCAGTGTAGGGAAATATTCGCACTGTTTAAATTACCGGATGCCTTCGCTCTAGACGTTCATCGGATGCCTTTGTTCACTATTTGTACGTGTTCGATTTTACTAAGAGTCAAAAAGTTTCGTATTGATGACTTAGGTTGCAAGGCTTTCTGCTTGCACGTAAATCATCCCTTTGTAAGCCTGCTACTAAAACGCCATCAGGGTTTCTACAGTGGCTGAGTCATGGAGACCAGAGGGCAAGACTTATTCCGATACTCAAAATCTTGTTCTCGACATTTTCGGGGCAAGCTTGGCGTGTTAGGTAACTGTCATGCAAATAAAACCTGCTTCGTCTTGATTTTTCAAGTCACCCAAACTAATGAAATAAGTAAAGTCTTCATGTTTGTAAACTTTCCCATCGTCGGTTCACTTTTTCCCTGATCTGAACCCGAGCATTTTTCAAAAAATAGATTGATCTTCTGCTTGGCTTGTACATTTTTGGGCAGGTTTTTGTTGTTGTTTTTGTCTCAGTGAAATTCGTTGGTCCCCTCGCTTCTAAACTACACCGCTGATGTGAAGCAAGATCTTTAAAGCAAGCAAGAACTTGGGAAAACAAGGTCAAGCTATATGTTCTGGGTTCACATAGGCATACTGGACGGGAAATTAGTGAACGGCCGTCCCCCTTTAGAGGTACAAATTTCGTCAAAATCAGGCGAATCAGGACAGTGTTTTGTTATTTGTCATGGCAAAAAATTGTTTTGAAAGCACAAAGAAAAAATCAGGACATTCAACGAAATAACACTTGCAAATGAATCGTGTAAATTCTCTGAACAATGCAGATCCGTGTAAAACGTGGTGACGTTACTGAAAAAATTGATGATCATTGTTTCAATTTCCGATTTATTTTTTGGGACAAATATCGTCTTAGGTCTGTAGATGATAGTATATTTTCTAAGAATAAGAGTGTTAATCACACCCAGCCGTTAGGTGGTGATCGACAACATGCACGAAGAAGGCGTTGCATCGAGCGTGACATAATTCATTTTAGATAGTGCTGCCAATAATATACATCCTCCTCTTACAAGAAAAATACCTATATCGGGATAAAAATTGCCAAAACGCCTTTTTTCCCTATGCTATTCCTCGTGACCAATATTTATGGGACGTTCTGCAACTGCAGCAGTGTGCTATTTGGAGCACCTTGTTAGGACGGTTCTGTAGACGTGTTCTGACGTTGTTGCATTGGGAGTAGCGCTTTGAACGTCAATTAACGCGCTTTTTTCCAAAAAAATGATGCAGCGAGGTTTGCTGTCGCAAGGTGTCCTCTTTTAGTGTGGTGCAATAACTGTGGACCTGACCTCATGAACTTTCACGGCATTTCAGGCTTTGACATAAGTTTTAATCTCTCAGTCAAGTGTACGTCACCCGGACGGTAATCTTATAAAAATCAATGGTGCCTTTATTCTGGTCAGTTTCACCCTTTAGGTCGTTTCTATTGCTGAACCTATGCGTGAGATTGCTCTCACCATTTTTTAAAAAAGCATATGAACGCGCATGCATTGTATCATACTCTGGTAACCAACAAGAGTGCATTCAAGTCTGAATCAGGTGTCGTCAGCATCCTGCATGTTGCAACATTTGCGGTTTCGGAGAGAACGTTGTTGTGAACGTGACATAAGAGCACTGTTTACTTTTGAAGAGATATTCAGTAAAATCGGAAAAATTCCCTATCACGTGCAATACTTGAAAGAGAAGTTAAACCTGCGATGTCACTAACAAGTAATCAATCTGTTCACTAAATACATGGTTATGGCGCATGGTCTGTGCCAGGCAGCACAAATACGTCAAATTTGCACGACGTTGGGTGGTTTCGTTACTAGCTAAAATTTTTTTGCCATGACTTAGAAACCATCTATTTATTTGCTTGGTGAGCGATAGCGCTACAGTATATCGACACTTTCAACATTACGGTTAACTTTGTGCTGACAAGTAGACAAGCTTCGGTGTCTTAACTTCCATATTAAGCGACGTTTAGCGAGGATTTTGCAGCGTCAAGCGAAACCAAATTCATGTAAGGATGTTTCCAAAAATAAACATTCGGCAAGCAAGCGCTAATGTTGTACACAAAGATTGCGAATGCTATGCGTTTAAATGAAGAGAAAGACTTTTTTCAACATTACACAATAGATTAAAAATAATAATTGAATAAAGTAGGATCACATAACAATTGAAAACATTCTACGTCAATATTTACGTCTATTCGCACCACCTGCAATTTCACCTGTCAACGCAGGTTTATTCTACACAAACATTATATCCCGGTAACGCAAAGCTAGTTTATCACATGAACGGATGAGTGAGCGTTTGTTACGAACTGCAGCTGGCTACAAATTGTTAGACAATACGCAAAGCCCCGCGGTTTTGCTGCAGGGTCTTAATTTTTTCCAAATGTTATTAATGGAACAAGAAAAATAGGCAGTTCTCTGGTCGTTGAAATGCTATTATACTGAAATTCGTATCACAAGAAGCAAGGTTTTTCAAAATCCAAAATAATTTTAGCAATCCTGTTTTATGTCATTCAACACGAAAAGCGATGACACTTAGTTCTGACCCTAATTTAGGGCTGTGTAGTGCAGTGATAAAAATGAGATGGAACGCTCTGTTAGAAGAATACAGCCAAAATAACTGAAGTTTTTTGTTGAGACTTCAACAAAAACAGATGACACAAATGACGATATTAAGGTTCTTCCTTAAAAAGTAAAGAAAGTGTTCGTCTTGCTAAGAAGGTGGGGTAGTGCCCTGACTCCAGTTTTGAGTGGTTACAATATTTCTGTCTATAGATACGATAAAGGTTTCCATTAATTTGCAGCTTACTATCAACTAACATCGGGGAGAAACGTTTTACACCACTTTCAAAATACTGTATTTCAAAACGTTATTTGTTATGTACAGACGTGGAAACTGCCATTGAAAGCACAAAATGCGCTGTTCGAGAGACGATAGTGGACATAAGAGAAGTTTACCCTACTTTGCCTCCGGAAGTCAAACTCATGCCTTCTTGCGTGCTGCTTCAAAGATGTTCTGGATGCTGTTCAAACGACATACACAAATGCATGCCAACAGAAATCTATAAAACGCAAATAGAGGTATGTAGAATGCTCCGTAAATTTATTTTACTTCGAAGTTCCCTAAAACAAGTTGAGCAGTAGAGTGTTGGTCACAACGGCTGACAATAGACTATGTGTTATTTTACTGCTTGAAATGGAACAGTTGAGAACCAAACGGTTATGATTGTTTCTTACAGATATCTCGTCAAATGTTGAATTCAGCACCCGAATATTTCTCTTTAAATTTCACTCACCATGCTCAGTGTGCATGTCAAAGGTAGGAGGGAGCATATTTTTACCTTTCAAAATTCTAAATTCCTAGTTCTTCAGTTTGTTCTGTCAAGAATGTAGAAACAAAGGTAAATATTCTCCAGTTGATGCGTTGCACTTGTAAGAGATGCTGCTTAATGGTTTTCGGCATTAGAACCAGTCAGTTGCACGTAGTCGTGTATACTAAGTAGCTTTGAGCTTAAGTTGATAGAAAATCCCAACCGCAGGCGCCTGAACGCCGCACAAATTTTCTTTTAACATCCGTCCACAACGCAAACTGTAGCTTTCTAATATTTTTGACTCTTGTTCAGCCCAATCAACCCGACTTGCATACCAACTATATGCAGTGAACAAGAGAAATGGAACTCTGATCAATGTCGATGTGAACCACGCTGCGAACCCGATGCGTGCGGCCCAGGCCAGGAGTGGAACAGTGCAAAATGCCGCTGCCAATGCAGACGGTGCCACCCGGAGCACAGAATACATCTGCGGTTCAGCCAAGACAGCGATTCCTGCATTTGCGCGTGCAGATACGAGAAACGCAACAGGATAGCGTGTAAGAGAAGACGCACAGGATTCGACGCTTCCACTTGCTCGTAAGTCAATATCAACCTCGCTTCAGAACTTGTGTGCGATTTCCGCGTTCTGAGGAAGTGAACGTCGTGCATTTCCTCATCGTCCTTGGTTTTTGCGAAAATGCGTGCACACACTTGGGTTTTGCAGGTTAACCACTGAGTAAACTGGCTAGACCGCCTTGTAAAGGGCTCACAGCCAACATGAGCCGATGCTTTCTTAAAAAACTAAGCGCAAAGACGGCTTTAGGCGTAATTTGAAAGTTTTTACTGCGACGAACGCCTTTGCATCACTGAAATGAAATAATTCGTTTTGGTGTACAGATGTTCCCGGCGACAATCGCAGCGCTACCACCGTCGACAGCATCGCTGACGAAAAAACTGAAGATGCTGGACGATCAGTCAAAACCCTGCGATCTACGTCTGGGCTTTTGACATGCTTGACGCATGAGTGAAGCATGACAGCGGGGTCGCGATTACCGCGTTTCACTGCGACGCTCGGCTAACCAGACCGTTTCTAGAGAACAATGACTGTTCGTAGCATCAGGCGGAATGTTAAAGCGGGAAAAATAAGCAACGAAACAACGGTACCAAGCTGTGAAGGTTTCAAGAGACACCACTTGAGATTTGAATTGCTGCTTGTTGAGGCCAGATGTCTTCAAGCCCATACTAGGACGTCTAACAAGTTCCCAAAAACCCGGTGAAAATTGGCAAACACCTGTCGGTTGTTTTATTTGAAGTGGTCAAGCCATCAGTAATTCGCATGTCCGTCAGAAAAAAGCAGCAAAAACCCCACTGCAAAAAAAACTTCAAAAATAAGAGTTTTTGTGTTTGTTTTACCGCGGTTCTGTCAGAAACGCCGTAAAACAATTAAAGACTTAATCTTCGAAGGCACGCAGGAGTGGTTGGAGTGTAATCAAAGAGAACTGCTGGATATTCACGCATATTTAGGGCATGTTTTTGTTTTGCGCACCAAAGTGGTTCCGAAAACAGTTTCTTAAATTGCTCTTGCACCATAACAGGAGGCTTGCAATGGAGCTTTTACACACAACAAGATTACAGAGTATCTCAATTTGCAGGAAGAATGGTTAAAACGAAGTTCAAACCTAACGCTTACGGACCAGTACCATAATGCTTTGATCTTGTACCTTTTCATAGCTAAACTTGCAACGTGATAACAGTTAGCTTGTATCAGCTCATGAAACTATTTTCTACAGGAGGCGATCTTCAGGATAGTAAGGAAATGAGACAACTGGTTTGGTTTTATACTTCGAAGTTTTCAAGTAATATTTGCATTGTGGCAGCCGTTTAAAATTGAAGTGCGTGCCTTTTTTCTTGTCATATTTGGTAGTTCTTGCTAGTGCCGTCAGCCCTGCTGCGTGTGCGTCGAGTGTTAAACAGGTGTTGCGTTGTGTCGAGACAAATGTGAGAAAACCATTTGAAAAGATAGACGTATTGAAACTAACAACCGCATTGTATCCGTCTCAATTGTTGTCGAAAGTCGACAAGATTACAGTGAAATACAGCAAGGAAAAAAGAACGGAGAAAGAACCGAAGTAGTAACCATTCTTCATNGTGTCCTTTATGTTCTTGTGCGTGAGTTGCTTCTTCACGTAGCTCTGAATGACTGCTGATGTGCTTCTGTCCGCAATGATTTTTCGAAAAAAACTGCAACGAACGTTGTGCACGTTCGCTCAGAACCTTAGATGGTACGCTCATTAGCTAAAGCTGCAAACCACAGGAGCAACGTGCGAACCCTCCATGTGCTTGTGCACCGCAACTGTGTGACACCTCTACACGAGTCCCAACTTCCCGCTTGCACCAATTCTGGCGACACGACATTGCCGTCGGTTACATCAAACTTCGTAGCGCTAAGTGGCTAACCGGTAATTAAAACCTGCAGTCGACTAAGACAATGGATCGGAAAGTACCGTCTTCGCGGTTACAATGGAAGGTTTGATGTTTAACAACGTTCGGTGCTCAACGCTACTTTTGACCAATGTGCTTCTATATGAGTGAATGTGGCGGCGAAACATTTTCTAGCTGCAGCCTTTATGGCAATTTCGCCGTGCCTTCACTGACCTGAAGTAATGCAAATGGTCTCGTCGATCTTGATGAAACATATTGTTTCTTGGAAGAAAAGAAGGTCGTAAGACAAAGTTGCAAAAAGCATTTTTGCATGAATGAAAAAACAGTGTTCAATCTACACGTTTGATGAATGACGCCTTTTTGTAAATCGCCATTGCAACTTTCCCGGTATTTCCTTTACCGAAGTTTAACACATTCGAACATGTGAAGACGCCGGTATGGACGTTTGTCACGATTTGCTTGCCCTAAAGTTCACCGGCTTATTTTTTAGTACCGATTCTATTTATTTTGCCTGCTCGTGCTAGTGCTTGCTATTTATTTAAAGTTCGAATATATTCATTATTTGTTCTCAAGCGACAATAGGTTTGTTGGTTCAAGATTGAACAGAATTGCTCAGATATAGAAATCTCGCCATCAGGATCGGAAAGTTGTAGAAAAGACTATAGGCTGTTTGAAACACCCTCTTTTATTAGTTCAATCTTCGGTGAAAACCAAATAAGCAATCAAAAACCAACTTCATTAGCTTCCCGATTGAGTGGTACAAACCCAAACGTTAAAGAATACCTAAATTATCTGGAATTTTATCAAATTATGAAGCGCTCCTGGACGGAGAATTTCTTCACGCTACACGAAAAACCAAATTTTTTCAGTCACGTGAACTGTTTAAGTCGTTTTGGTGCATTAAACAGAATTGTTCTGATTAAAGAATTCAGAAAATAATGCACTCTTATTAAACTCGCGACATGTAATTTGAAAAAGGGCTGCGTTCCTTCAAATCTAGCAATTTTTGTGGAAAGTTTTCTTTCTTCTGTTTCTGTCTTCCGTTTGTAGTTGCCGCCACAAGCACGTTTTCAGGCTTGGATCACTTTTGCAAAATTGTCAAGATTCTTAAAAGGGTAATTGTGTGGGCAGCGATCTACTTCTCCAAATGATCACCTGCATTATTGCTATGTCCGGTCTTTTACGAGCCGGAAACTTCTGACGTTGGGCGAAAACTCAATTGCTGTAATTGTTCCATTAATCTTGAAAATTGGAACATAATTCAGTAGAATCCAGTAGCTAATGAAAAGTTAAACCACAGCCTGTTGGTTAACGGCCTTAAAATATTTAGCATTGATTGACTCACACACAAAAAGTTGGCTGCTATGATCTGCTGCAAAAGTTCCTTTTGTCGTTCAAACTGCTGTTTCCATTGATTTTGTCAAGTTTGCCGCTGATACACTGGCTGCACAAAAGACAGCGAAGACCAAACCTTAAAATTTGAAGAGATTTTATTACAGGGTTTAAAGTATTTTTTTATTGCAGAGGGTAAAGTTAAAAGGCTTTATTACAAAATGAAAAGTGCCAATAAGCGCTGTCGTATCTGCAAACGCAGTGACCACAGGCATATGGCACGAGAAGGCGGAAATTCCGCCTGTCTGTGTGAACTTTGTCAAAATCACGTAAATCATAGGGCAGTGCTTGTTGATTTTCAGGGCAAAAATCTGTGCTTTAGAAGCAAAAGAAACAAATCAGGGCAGTCAGTGTAGTGACAGCTGTCAAATGAAAGGTAAATTGGGGAAGAATGACGATGATCCTTAAATATGTGAGATGATAACGAGTTTTGATATTTCCGGTTTGCGCAATATACGTGTCTGATTGCAACTCAATTACGACTTTTTTCGAAATTTAGACCTGTCTCGAGACAGTGCTACCGTCACTGTTACCTTTCTATAAATGACACAACACGTGACAATTGCTCAAGATAGAGAATTTCGAACTTCTAAACGATTCTTATTGGCACCAGTACCGAAAATTTTCGAACAATGCGTCATTATGTCAGGACCCAATTCAGAGTGGATTTGTCTGTTTTGTGATACCAATCAACTTGATCCAATAAAAGCACAAACTGTTTCTGGTCTGCTGGTTCGCTTTTAAAAATGTAGTAATGCTCTCGTTTCAGCTGACTTCACACCATGATTTTACCATTTTCCTGTCATTTGCCTTGAATGTTACATAAAACCCTACTGCAAACTGGGTCTGTCTTGTTTCGAAATGCAACAATTGCGGAAAACCTTTTCAAAATGTTTAATTTACCACGAGTTGACTAAAACATATAAAAAAATGAGAAACTAAAACCAAAAACACATTCAATCGACATGGAATTTTGGCGCTCCTACAGACGACATTCTATAACACATTGTGACTACTTTACCTTCACTCAATTTTTATGTATGTGAGTCACTCTTTGGCTGACGGTCCTGTCTATAGACGGAATCGGAGAATGAGACACGGTCACGTTCACAGACGGGCCGGTGGTTACGTCAATCAGGATTATGGCAAGGTCAACTCAGCACGACGCCCCTGCGGTCAAGGTCGCCACGGCCATTCAGCTTTCGCACCTGGCGGCTTTCTTGCACTTCTCTACTAGTGCTGTGAGCTGATTTCTTTTCAAACTTCCAAAGTACCCAGTAATGTTCTTAACTTAGTCAAAGCAAATAACAAGTGCCCGTTAATTTTACCAAAGCAAAGTACAAGAGCACCGTAACTTCACCAAAGTAATGTGAGTATATATACGTGAAACCAGGTCTGAAGTTGAAGCGAGTCTTTGATTACTTCAGCATCATTATAGACAACTTTCCATGAATCATTTAATAAAAAAGTTTATAAATCTGTGTTTGTATGCATATGCAGATTACAAGTATAAAAATTTTCTGGTTGCATTCAAATAGAATTGAAACGCAGGACAGTGATGTTCACCTAACTCTTTGCCGTACCGTTATGAAACCATTGCTGAAACCGGAGCGATGGCTTACTTATTTTAAAGCAGTATAGACGACTTTTCGCTTGTCACTCAATAAAAAAATTCGTATCTCTGTGCTGGTATAATTATGCAGATAATAAATATGAAAATTTTGCTGGTTAGATTCAAATCCAGTTGGAACGCGAGAACATAATGCTCATGCAACTTTTTGCCTCACTGCTACACTGATAGCCAATAGCATGCCTGAAATACAAGCTATCCGCTGCTTCAATTTGAAACTCAGCACATTAGACAATTTTTCGCTAGTCACTCAATAAAAAATTTATATTTATGCATTAGTAGACTTCGAAAATACTGTATGTCATTTTTCTATTTGCTGCAATAGTCGTGAAAGACTTTCTCGTGTTAGATAAGAGACCAAAGACAGCTCAAAATAGTGGTATCTACATTACGTCATGTTGATGAACAATGCAGTTTGTTTGCATTTGCTCTTCTGTGGGTGTCTTTTCACCAAAGTCTCTTTTGACTCCAATGAATAATTTTTCGCAAAAAACACGCGATTTTTCTATATTTGTAATCTGCCCAAGTATACTAACACAGAAATATAATTTTGTGACTAGTAATCATAAATTGCGGCTCATTCATTTTGTTAGTATCTTTCCTTACCTGATCGCCTCAAAATACATTTTATAGGGCCGCGCTAGTGCAGTGGCGTACGCAGAAAATTTTCATGTCGGGGTTTCATTCAGTGCAATATGGCGGTCATTCGTATTTGGCGTGTGTTGTTTGTGACGTCACAATTTGACGTTATATTTATGTTTCCAATCCAACGTTTCGGTGAAGTTTTTTAACATATGCATATTCTTCTACACGCACTCCTCATATTTTATGTTTTATTGCACTGAATATAAACTATCAGTGCTGCAAGTTAGGATATCGGAGGGAAATACCCTCAACGCTGCGACACAGCAGTTCATAACTGCAAAAATATCAGGCTGCGCGTTAAAACAGGGAAGTAAAGCATATTCATCACTGCCTCAGAGCAATTTACAACTGCAAAATGAGGCTGCGCTAATGTCTTGTCGAATATGAGCAAATCGAGTATAGAAAGTGTGCGGCTGCACTGGCTGGAGTACACGAATCTTGCTAAATTACACAAGAATTGAGAATGCGCATAAAGTGCGCAAGAAAACTTTCGATTTTTTGTTATTTATGGAAGTCCAGCAAACTTGTAGTTTTCCTTTTTCCTGCTGAAACATTATCAAATGCATGAATGCTTCTATGTTAACAACTGCTGTTTTTGAGTTCGTGCAACAGTTCTATCATGCTAAAGAAATTGGTAATGTAGCCGATGCTCTGATCAGCCATAGCCGACAAAATAAAGACAATTGTTTTGGATAAGTGAACTATCGCGGAACACAATCTAAAACATGCGTATATTGGACGAAAGGTCTGCAAAACGTGGTAAGATGGTTTCTGGATACAGACGATAACCCAGATTCCCAGCAAAACCTAAGTATTGCTTTTTGGCCCATTTACAATGGTTCTTAAAATTTGCATGCAAATTCATCCGTGGAATTTGCATTAAGTCAACAAATTGCCAATAAAAAAGTATCCGAAAACAATTAATCCTCTTGCGCAGGTAATAAAGTTTTTGTAAAATATCAAGCTCAAGGGAGGTTTAACCCCAACCCCCCCTTGCGTACGCCCTTGCGCTAGTGTGAGAAACGTGTTGCAGGGTGCAGCTGACTTGGAAGCGTTTGTGGCGTTATAGGCACGTTGAAATGCAAGGAATATTTTTAATCAAACGTAAAACAAGAGATTTTGGCATTTTTATGATTGAGTATCACTCTTTTAGCAACGGTGGTCTTGTAGGCCCTCGTCAAGCGTGAATGAAAGCTGTCTAGAGGAAGTCTATTGCGAATGGCATGTTTGGCAGAGGTGTCTTCGTCCTTTAAGATGACTGCCAGACATTGAATGAAAATATCTGAACTGCACCCAGGTTCAATTAAAGCAACCATGTTGGTAACCGGAATGTGTGAGGTCGGTGTTGGCAGAAATTTACTGAGCAAGCAAGTATCCGTTTGGCAACGTAAAACGTAATCGAAGACTTGCACTAAGCCCGAGGAGCCCGAGTGCTGAAGTGGACACTGCTCTGTTTGGTATCTGACTAAGTTACGCCAGTGTTGTCCTGGCTGCTTAATGCCATTGTTGTTCTGGTTCATTGGACATTTACCGATAGCTACAGGAGGTTCGCCATACGTCACATTTAACCAGGACATTTCCGGTTTGAACGTCTTGCCCCCCTATAGTCTCATTCAGTCAGTGAAAATGTACCGGAATTTTTTTTTGATCATGTGTAAATTCAGCTCAGGGTTGTGGGGTCGGAGCCGGAGTCCAAGCAATTTTGGACGATTGGAGATGGAGCTAGAGCCGGAGCCTGAAATTTGAGTTCCGTCTCCAGAGTCCTGGTACAGCTGCAGGGTATATAGGCTAGGCTATTGTGTAGGTGTGTGCAACTTGCGGTCGGTAACGTGCTTTTGTGCGGCTCATGACGTGATTTTGTGCGGCAATTGACGAAGTAAAGTCTGTCGCATATTGAATTTAATATTGAGTTCCACCTTCTTCAAAAAAACTATATTTTCTCTTTAGTAGTAACCGATATCCAGTAAATGTTTTCACCATATTTGTACCTTCAAGTTAAGAAGCAAAAAAATGTACAGCTCTTTGCGTGAAACTCTTAATAGATATGGCCGAGAGCAGGGTCAGAACCAGGGGAGGGGCGATTGGGCCGATGTCCTCCCATAAAACCTACGAAAGTAACTTATTTCACCATATATTTTTTTTGTACAATTTTGTACAATTCGGAAAACAACATTCGCGATATATGACGATTTTGTTGTCCATTGTTTTGCCACAACAATGTTGTGACGTACATTTCATCTCTCTTACAGTAGCGAAGCCGTTATGAGACTTGACCACCAAACGATAGTGAAATTGCCCCCGTAACCTTGCTGGCTGGATCCGCCCCTGGCCGAGAGAGAGCGGCCGCGAACAGTAGCCAATGGTTTCGTGCGTCCCGCAGTCAAAAAGTATTTGCCCACCCCCGTTATAAGGATTATTTCCACCAATGAAAATGAATTCCTTTTTTGTTGAAGCGTACGATCTTTTTCTGGTGATTCGCTACATTCATTTCTGCTCCAAATGCAATGTCTTGCAGTATGCAGACTGATTGCATATAATAATGATTTCTTTTCAAATAGGTTAGCGATGAGTAAGGTTTCAATTAACCATAAGCTTATCCGTATGGGCGATGAACGGAAAGCATGTCCCCTGATAGAATTCTATTGCCCTGATTTCACTTACAGCAGCTGGCAGTTTTGCTTTTTCCTGACAAGGATCAGTCAAAGCCCATGGGCGTCCGCAGGGGAGGCAAAACGAGCATTTGATCCCCCCTGGAAATTGAGTCTAAGAAGGAAAATTTTCTGGAAAAGGTGAAATCAGCAGTTTAATTCTGATTAGTTGGGTTAATTCTTGCCATGACAGTTTATTTGCCGATATGACACTCACACTGCACAAGAGTCAGGTCCACTGCTTTAGTAACATGCAGTTATGAGCGTGTAGTTCACTAAATCCGCTTCTTTGCCTGCGGAGGCAGGTTGCGAAACTCACGAGCGGATTGTTCTACTATTGGCCTTTGTTGCGTAACAATAACATTGTAACAAATCTTCGAAGATGCACTTCAAGTCACGGTAGTATCAGTGTTGCCAACTGGTATATATATATATGCCAAATTTGAAAAATTTGGTATATTGTCAAAGTGCTTGGTATATAATTTTTTGATTTGGTATATATGAAAAATTTGGTAAATATTTGGTATACTTTTGTCAGAGGGTTAAGTTGAGATTTTAAACCAGTTTATTTGGTTTATTACAAAGTGAAAACAGAGAAACCGATTGTGGTGTTGAAGCTATATAAAAAAGTTTAGCGATTTTGCTTAACGTGGGAGTAAGCATGCACTTTGAGTAAGTGGAAAGCGAAATTGGAAGAGATTTGAGATGTTCTTGAAAAGCTGAACTTAGCTGTAGGTATGCGCTTTAGACAGACAATGCATTCAAATGTGGGAAAGCTGCGTACGAGAGTGGCAGAAGATTTAGCAAAGAGTGGTTGATAGAGCTGGAGTGACTTGCAAAGAAGTACTCAGCTGGTGCTGTGTATCCCTTCTGCTAACTGTGCAAAAAGATAATTGCCAGCTATTACTAAGCATAATAACATTCTGGACCACAAAACAAATGAAAATGCACTGTGTTGGAAGGATGAATTTTCTAGTGGCTAATCAATCTGTCACTGCTAAATTAAGAAAGTAGAAATTGAGCTTGCAGCATCTCTATGATGGCACTACACAACGCAACTGTTGATCATCTACATGAAACAATAAAAAGGCATTGAAAAATGGCATAAAATAATATGTTTTTGTTATAGATATAAATTTGGTATACATTTGGTATATTTTTAGATTAGATTTGGTATATTCTTTGTAAGAAAAGTTGGCAACACTGGGTAGTATGCGTTTTGCCGCATGTAACTACTGAACGCAGGTATCTTGGCAGGTAATACAGTGAGACAGTGACTGCTGATAGCGGTAAGCCACGTAAGTAGGCGAATTGCAACTTGCCGACATATTTTGTGTGGCTCTTCTGGACTAGATGAATAGCAATATCTCAGATTGATAGAGAGTTGTTGCCTCATAATTAACGTTTGTTTCATTCATCAATGTGTTTGCACAAGTGCGTGAAGTCAGTCACCAGCAGTGTCCCTGGAAGAACATTTTACATTGAGCAAATGTTTGTTTCAGTGCGCATGCAATTTTTCACAAACCATGTTTCACAAACCATGTAGACACACAACCAGTGAAACTATCGAAAGGGCTGTGCGATGTATATACGATATCAAATTTGAATGTTGCAAGTGCGCAAGAATGAGATCTCACTTCGCAACTGCTCTGGTGGTTCTGGGCGATTGCGCAGCTTAGAGGGAACACTGGTCACCAGAGAGTCTACGCTATTTGGTAACAACGGCAGTGAACCTAAATCGCAAGTTAGGCTACTTAAGCTCCCAGAAGAAAATTAAAAATTTCTGAAAGATACATATCGTCGAAAGCATTCTTTCATTTTCCCAATGTCAGAATGAGAACGAATGTTTTTTGCGAAGAGGCAATTGCAGACGACAAAGTGGAGGAATACTAAAATAAATTTAAGACTACTGGAGAAGTTCCGAGCCAAATTTGACCATTTCCAAGAGTTGACCATTTGCAAGAGTCAAAACCATGCTTTGCATTCCTTGCAAATCCATTCAATGTTAATGTATCGGTGATGGCTGTCCAGTTCGCTAACCGTTTGTTGCAAACGTGTCTGCTGTAGAGATAAAACTGACCGAAATGCAAGAAAATCTGACTAAAAAAAAAACTAAAAACTTTAGTCAATGCCACTCTACACTTAATTTCGGGCGACAGGCTCAAGAAAGTAAATACCCAGAATTTAAAACACCAGTGTATAAATATAACTCATTTCTGTGTATAGCACAACATATTGCTGTGATGTTTTCTCTGCAATGAAGTTCGTAAAATCAAACTATCGTGCAACCCTGCAAAATGAACACTTGGGAGAATTAATTTGCACATCTTTAACAACGTACTGTTCAGATTTTCGCGGACTAGAAAATCATTCAAAAACTTAATACTAACAATTACTGTACATCAATTAATGTAAAACTTGCATTCTTTACCATATTAGTATTGACACTACAAACTGGTTTTGCGGCTCGCTGTTTCTTTTGGATTTCTGCAAATGACTTTTCTGTTGGACAAGTTTGCCCACCCCTGGCTTATACTATGCGTAAAGAAGCATGAGTGAAAAAGGAGCAACCAACGCTCCTCTAAAGGTGCGCAAATGCGTAGTACCGCCAGACTATTTCCGTAGTGAAATCTCATCTCGTGCACTTGCAACATCCAAATCATTGGAAAAGTACGAAAACAAGAAGATATTTGAATGAAATGTGTAGATGTTTCGTATTTTCATAGGATTTTACACTTGTTCTAAAAAATCACAAAGTTTATTATTCATTTCGAACTCCGCTAACTCAGTCTTAAAAACTCCATGCTCACTAAACCATTTGCTCACTTGTAAAGTTTTCTTACAAGGAAAACACTGTATGCAACTGTTGCCGCAACATTGGACATTTTCTTTTTGTGTACGTCCATTTGCGTTGCATTGCCAACAAACTGAAAAAGATAAACAAAATGTCGACTTTGCCCCCCCTGCAAAAATTTCTGCGGACGCCCATGACTCTAGGCCCATGCAGCCCCCGCGCCCGGATTTGCCACCTATGCCCCCATCTACAGTGGCTGGTGCAACTGGAAATGAAGCAATAACTTGCAGCTACAGTAATTTTTGGACAAGGTCCAAATCGAAGCCTAAATAAGAAACTGTTAGACAAATGAAAATTACGTAGGCCTACCAGTATTTTCAGAGTGATTCAATAAAATGAGAAAATGATAACTGTTTTTTTCAGAAGGAAATGAGTTATAGGCAAATCATTTCTAGGCGTTTGTATGTTCGTTAGGGACTTGCTCATTCGCTAGCCGAGCACTTTTAAACCCAGGTGAATAAACTAAATAACGCAAATATTAATTATTTAAAGATTCCTATAAAGCATCGCGTGCCTCACAAAACGCTCTCCTGGGCCACATGCGGCCCGCGTGTGAGACCCCTCATCCAACACAACGAAACAGGAAAAATAAGATCACACATCACTCTTCAGCAAGTTAGCCAAACAGACCAGTCACAACCTGTTAATATTCGTGGAGGGCTATGCTGGCTGACTGAATGCCTAACCGGAACATTTCGATTGACTACCCGAGACGCCGGGACAAAGCCTTTAAACCGGGACTGTCCCGGCTAAAACGGGTCGTATGGTATGCCCATTTAATGACATTTCAGAGGTGCAACGCTCCCTTCCAAACCCAAGGTATGAAGAGTTTTCTGGCCTCTTGCGGTGTTTTAAAGTGCGGGTGCGTTTACAACCCAGCGTGAGTTACCCCTGGGCAGGGAAGGGCGTAACCTTGCAAAACTTCAAGTGAAGAGTCACCTTGCAAAACTTCAGGTCTCCAGCAAAGAAGCGAAAGATAGATCATAAAAATCTGATACACAGTAAACCAAAACAGCTTCACTTTAACGTGGCGTAAAATGAATGTGATCTCAAATGAATGTGGTCTCAAATGAATGTGGTCTCAAATGAACGTGGTCTCATATGAAAAAGTCTCAGATGAATGTGGTCTGAAAAGAATGTGGTTTCAAATGAATGTGGTCTCAAATGAAAAAGTCTCATGTGAATGCCCCAAACTCTCGGGGATTTCATATGGACTGCATATGCTCTTCAAGCAGAACCCCTTTTACACAGTTGTCCACACTACTGTATAGTATGAGAAGCTTCATTCTCTGACAGTGAAAAAAATTATCATTTGGTTGCATTTATGCTCTTATTTGATACAGTCTTTTCAGAACTTTTTGAAACAAATTTTAACCAACAGTTTATTTACGTTACCGAGGTTAGTTTCAAGGTTTTCCTTATTTGCATATTAGAAACATCACTGCATTGGGTAAGCACTCTGCTTTCAAAGAGGCCCTTTGAAAGCAGAGCACTTACACATTACAGTGGCGGTTGGGGACACCTTTGAAAGCAGAGTACCTACACATTTGAGTTACTGTTGCGGCCCATTGAAAGCATGGTACCTGCACATTACAGCTGCTGTTGAGGACCCCTTTGGAAGCAGAGTACTTACGTATTGCAGTTGCTGCTGAGGAGGCCTTTTGAAAGTAGCGTAGTTACACATTACAGTTGCTGTTGGGGAGCCCTTCAAAAGCAGAGTACTTACTCATTACTGTAGGCGTCCGCAGAAATTTTTCCAAGAGAGGGAAACGTCGACATTTTGCTTGCCATTTTCAAGTAGCTGACGATGCAGTGTAAATGGACATTCACAAAATTATTTTACTCTTTCTACACCACAAAGAAAATGCCTCGTGTTACACTAACAATAAAAAAATGCGCTTTGTTGGCAGCAATAATCAGGCATATTACGATATTTTACACAGTAGGCTATCTGTAGATTTTCAACGCAAGGTACTTCTTTTGAAGTAAGCATTGCCATGATCTTTTAAAGAAAGAAGTATAACCATGGTCTTCAACGAAATTACAAATTATGACTCTATTTTACCTAGCAAGTACGGCCGCACCCAGTTGATATTTTCGGGGGGAGCAAAATGATTGTAGCTTGATGTTGTACCTAACAACTAAACATGTTTTTGGAATTTTTCGGAGGAGGGAATTTGCTCGGTTGCTCTCCCCCTGGTTGCGGCATCTCAGTATCTCAGTCCCGTCTACACTATATATCAATGGAGTATGTATCAAATTTCTAATGTCAATCCCCCATGCACAAACGCAAAGCCTCCATTGAAAACTTTCTGGCCACAGTTCTGCGGCATCTGCTAGCAAGACATGTCAGCGTCACTTAGAAACAAGAGCAGCAAACGTCTGGGATCTCGTCCAAAACGATCAATAACCGGTTGCTTGTCTTTGCTAATTTTTTCAGGGTGAATGCTCATCCTACATAAACCAGACAAGTAGACCTGTCGGCTGACAGGACCACGGACAACTTACTAGAATTAGAACACCACGCAGGCTTTACAAAATTAAACAGATGAATCATGAAAACTTGATACAGCAAATATTGCTTTGCACTCAGTATTCACTCAGATGTCAGATCTAAACTTAGATAAGGACGTATTCTGACAAGCCACATAGTTTTATGCTACGTGAAAAGAAGCCTGCATAAGTGTAGTTTGACACTCAGGCACATTTGTCACATTCGCACTCACAATGGACTTTTCAAACTTGTGGAAGCATTGCTGCGGATTCGATTCATTCGTGCTTCTTTCCACACAATATAAATGTACGTGGCTTACCGCTATCAGCAGTCACTGTCTCGCTGCATTACCTGACAAGATACCTGCGTTCAACAATCACATGCAACAAAACGCCTGCTACCATAACATGAAGCAGTGGTGTAGGAGACGAGGGTGCAAACGCACCCCCAAATGTTTTGATTTGTCGAAAATCAGGGCAAAATCCATTAAAATCTGGGTAAAATCCCTGGGCAAATATCATGAAAATTCAGGCAAAATACCTGAAAATCTGGACAAATTCCCTGAAAATCCGGGCAAAAATAGCGTCCAACGTTGTTTGACTTCAAAAAATGGCGCCCAATGTTTACAGAAAAACACACGAAGACCTCTTTTTCTGGGGAGGTCACATCAAAAAGAGGTCTTTGTGATATTTGTGAGAGAAAATTTGCAGGCAAAAGTCGTAAAAAAACTTTTCGGGCAAATTTGGGAAAATTCGGTCAAAAATCCTTCGCACCTCCAAAAATTTGTCTGCTTATACACATATGGCATGAAGTGAACCTTTGCAGATTTTTTGCCATGTTCGTGTTACGCAATAAAGACCAACAATAGAACAAGCCGATCGCAAATCTCGCAACCTGCCTCTACAGGCAAAGGAGGAGACATGAGTGAACTGCAAGCCGCATGACACCGTAAGTGTGAACCCGGCTCTTGTGCAGTGTGAATATCACCCCGGCAAATAAACTGCCACTGCAAAAATTAAAACGATTAGTCGGAATTGAGCTGCTGACTTTAGGTTTTCCAGAAATTTTTGGTTCCTAATATCAATATCCAGTGAGGGAAATGCCCGTTTTGCAGTGGCGGATTAAGATTGTATGAGGCCCCTGGCTGAAACTTAAAAAGGGACCCTTTCTCTATATAAATATCTGTAAAACTGTCGTTAATAGGGCAAAAACACTAAATTGGGGCCCCCTAAACAGTGGGGGATCCTGGCTGTAGCCCAGTCAGCACCCCGTTAATCCGCCACTGCCGTTTTGACCCCCCGGTGGACGCCCATGCGCATTACAATGGTGTTGGAGGCCCCTTTCAAAGCAGAGTACCTACACATTGCAGTTGCTGTTGGGGGCCCTTTGGAAACAGAGTAGCCTACTTATTTGTGATCTGCTTTGGTATATTTTGTATGGGTGGATAATAAGTAGGCCTATTTAACCAAAAATGAGAAAATTTCTGCGTGCAACACCTCGAAGGAGGGCCTAAAAAAGGGGGTGCCCGAAGCAAGTGTCTAGCTCGCCTTCTCTTAAACACACCACTGTTTGGTATTTTCCACGTTTTCAGAAAAAAAAGTAATTTCTGCGGAATGTTGGGTTTTGACATGGGCGTTCGCAGAAATTTTTCCAGGGGAGGGGGTAAAGTCGACATTTTGCTTATCTTTTTCAGTTTGTTGGCGATGCAACGCAAATGGACGTAGACAAAAAAGAAAACGTCCAATGCTACGGCAACAGTTGCATACAGTGTTTTCCTTGTAAGAAAACTTTACAAGTGAGCAAATGGTTTAGTGAGCATGGAGTTTTTAAGACTGAGTTAGCGGAGTGTGAAAAGAATAATGAACTTCGTGGCTTTTTAGAATAAGTGTAAAATCCTATGAAAATACGAAAAATCTACACATTTAATTCAAATAGCTTCTTGTTTTCGTACTTTTCCAATGATTTGGAATGCTGCAAGTGCGCGAGATGAGATTGCAAACTTGTTCAATAGAAGAGTCATTTGCAGAAAACCTAAAAACCAGCGAGCCGCAAAACCAGTTTGTAGTGTCAATACAAATATGGTAAAGAATGCAAGTTTTACATTAATTGATGTACAGTAATTGTCAGTATTAAGTTTTTGTTTGATTT
>JGI24158J21664_10000696_pt1 | contig 33102 bp, 15 predicted proteins | sample Ectturendosymbi3_FD_21664 | JGI IMG/M metagenome (IMG submission 21664)
TGAGCTGACCGGTATCCACGCTACTCTCGCTGTGATCGCTTTTCTTCAACTGGTCCTTGCAATCATCCACTCTGCTTATTGCTGTGCAGCAAGTTGCTGTGCATCGCACTCTGGTGGAGTTGTGGTAAGCTGCATGTGATTATGAACATACTAGGAACGTTATTGGCAAGGTATACAGAAATCAAATTTCGTAACTACTTCGTGTGAACTTGAAACAAATTCTAAATTTTTTTTATAAGGCTATGTGCACAAACTGATCAAAATGTTTGAGGAAAACGGTATCATGGACATTTGATTCAGGCAACATATTGGTTCTTAAACTTCCAAAAGCATTGAAGGTGTTGCGGCGCCAGCTTTTGCTGCGAGCTGTGGAGTGCAGCGCTCGCAAAGTTTGCAACTAGTATCGGACGACCTTTTGCCTGTTCTGACTTCTCACAAATTCCTGCGTCAACAGAACTGCAGCCTCGTATCTCCTACGGCAATTGCAATTAGAACGGAAGGTAGCCAGCGCAGACAGTTGCTGCCACAATCCAAGCAGCAAACAGTAATTGATCTGCAAATACTGTTTCTGAAAAACAACAGGAACAAAACCAAGCATTCCATCAGCACAATTTGATTAGCGAATAGACCATTGTTGGTTACGCAGGCGTGCGTCAGACAATTAACAATTAGACTACCACACAACTTTGTATATTCACAATAAATTAAATACGCAACTCAATCCAACTTCAAGTACTTCAACACTGATTGTCGAGCTGCAAATGCGCGCTGATTCTCCAGCAACAAAAATAAAGCGTACATACGCACCAGAACGAAGTGGATTCCAGCGAGACTGTCTCCGCAAACTTTTGTCTGAGATGGATTTTTTTGAGCTTTACGACAACGGTGGTCTCTTAGCGCCAGGACTGTGTTTTTGAAGATGTAGGTAGGCGTTCAAACTTGTTCCTCGGTTTCTGTAAGGGCATTGTGTAAATGAGTGGCAAGTTTATGTTTTAACAGAGGTACTAAGTGACTATAGCCTCTTGATAACAGAAAACATCATTTGCAAACAGGAATGACGTTGTGTCTGTTTTAAATTAATTTTTTAACTTCACCTTTCCGCTGTCCATAATGAAAATGCATACAAAATGTAATCACTGCAACTAAGCCTCATACCAGTTTAATTCAATGCACCATATCACGGTGCATTGCAAAGTTAAAAGCCTACAGTTTAAGTACGCTCCTTCTCACCAGCACTAGGATGGTCACAGTAATTTTGATACCTGCCACACGCCACTGCACTTGCCATCCCGGCGGAAACCACAGCTCCAGGCTAACATTTCTAGGTTGGCTGATTGAGTGCTTGATTGACAGGCCACAACCCTTCCTACATTTTGCTATGGTGACACTGGCCCTACAAGCATTCGCAATCCAGAGGTGGCTGAACTCACATTTTCAGATGCCGCCTCCGCTCCAGTGCCAAGTTTGAATCCGGATCCGTGTCCGCATTTTTTTCAAATTTGTGAATCCGACTCCTCTTCAAACTGTAGCTACCATCGATGCAACCGAAATTCAGCAATGTTGTTGATTGGGCGATGGCATTGATGAAGATCACACAGACTCCTGCTACTGTATTGCTGAAAATAAAAGTGACTCTGCGTCCGGTGAGTGTGTGACTGAGAGTCTCACAGTTCCAGGTTTCGTCATTTGCAGTGCTTACCATACAAAAATTCACAGATGTCTAATATTCAGCTTTGTGCAAAGCGTTTGGGGTAGGGAGGACACGTTTTCAAATTTTCTTGTTCATCTAAATTTAGATATTAAAGTAAAGCAACAAAGTGACTTTACGACAAAATAATATCGTAAAAGCATGGGGTGCTGCAGTTCCTTATTGCGCACACACCAGCCACCACTGCGCTTATCGTAAAATTTTGCCAGTTGCAATTGATAAAGCATATAAATCCTTAATCTTGCAACAGTGACTGCAGATGTTCTCTTTTGTTTTGTCCAGATAAAGAACAATGCTTTTTGTTCAAAGGGGACTCCTCAAAGAACTGTGTTTACCACAACGACCATGCCGGTACAAACACCGGTGACTGTTATACAAGGACAGCCAATGACATCAGGTAAATTGCTTGAGCAGAGAAAACCTTATACGCTTTGTTGGTTATTTTTATTCCTTGCCATAGACCTGAAAATAGAAACTTTGGTCTTAAAATTTGGTTCTTCATATTGCCTCTTCAACTGCGCATATATGCAGAAAACTCTATGGCAAAATGTGTTCATTCAAACACTGTAATTAATATGAAGTCTTTTCTGTACTTGTCTTGCATGGACTTTACCAGGAAGTAGGTGCCCTGCAACATACTCGATTCTCACAGTGTGCAAATAATAAAGCATATAAATTAAATACTTTTTTGGCCAAACGTTGAAGTTAGTCACCTACTGATCAACTCTCAGATACTAAAACACGAAATTACTGGAAGAAATTTGTTTATTTTTTATGTATTTGATGTGTTTTGTATGACTTGATAAACTTTTCTCCACAGTGAAAAACAAATAGATATTGGCTGATTGGTATTGTTGAAAAGTGTCGAAACATTGGCCAATTGTTTTAAGATTTTGCCCAAACTTGGCATTCAAACTTTTGGCGTTGCACTTACAACCCCGTTCGTAGTCATAACGGCGTGTTTTGTGTCAAGCATTAATAGGTCTGTTGACTTGGTCGAGCTTTTGCGTCAGTTATTTTTGATGTTCCAGTGACATTTTTTTTGGAAAAGACTTTATTCCAGTTTTTAATTATATTACCTACAAACAGTTCTAATAAAACGCAATAAGATTTTCGTGAGAAAATAAGTCTTAGATGTGTTGCTAAGATGTGACTCTGTTGAAAATTGAACTTTTCCATATTCCCTCCAGTATATTTGGGATGCATTGTGTGCTGACGAATATCATGTGGAGTAACACAGTTTAGTTAAATTTTGGTTTCATCTAACCTAATTGCTACAATGCGTCAAGTTCTTATTAGGACCTACAGTAACTCGTAAATCACCGTGTTGCAAGCGTTGACGTTTTACTTGCGATGACCTGCTTAGGACTAATTACAAAACTCTTAGTGTCCTATTCATTGCTTTGTTTACATTCACAAGTACCCTGACAGATTAATGAACACTTCACACAACTTGACTTAGTCGAGTAACACAAAAACCTGGCCAAATTCCGAATCGTTTTGCCAAATTTCAAAACTACATAATGGTTTTATTGAACGTCAGTGCTAAACCTGCCGCTTCACATAAATTCCTAAATGCAAAATACATACATTTCATTCAACAGTATCAACAGAGGAGGGTGCTTTCGTTTGTTCGCACATCATTTGCATTCACCAAAACTGAGGTGTACACGCAACAGTTTGCACACGTATGTAAATATGCAAAACATACAAGGATCGTACCAACGTTTTCGTCAATGAACTACAAAATACAGCACAAGTCATTTCGCCGAACATCTATGGATATTTCAAAACGCAAATAAGCCTGTTAGAACTTGTTCATTTACTAACAGTTCCTAAACTTCTGAAGCTAAGTGAACGCAAGAGGTGATCTTGCGGCGTCATCCTTTGAGTGAAACGATTCGTCATGCTTCATCGTCTCACCCCAAAAATCCCCCCCCCAAGCTGCGGAAACGAATAAAAGGAATGGGAGAGTGGCCACACGAATAGTGTTAATATTTTGATCTCTGAAAAGAAACTGACGCTGACCATGACTAAGCACAAAGTAAAAGCTGCAAGACCAACCCTGAGCATGAAAAATGGCTGCACTAACCTAAGGCTTTTGCAACAGAAATCTAACCTTGTCGGTGGTGACAATATTATCGTTCGTGTTGTCGATGCCTGTTTTTGTGTCATCGTTTTGCATAATCCAAACCTTTTTTATCAACGCCCTCCAATTCATAAATCCCAAATCCTATTTCATCATAATGTGGCTGTTATTCCAATGGGAGAATATTGGGTCGTCGGTGAAAAGCAATGACTGAACTTGAAATCCATTGACAATCCCGCAAGGGCAAATTACACAAAGAGGTTCGTCAGGACAGGAAAGGAGTCATTAGCAAGATATTTCACATTGCCTTCCACTTGAGACCAATTGGCAGGCGGTAAAGATTGGTGATTGAGGGCGACAATAGAAGCAATCTTTTTAACTTTCAAAAACTATTTCGATGTGATGAGAACAAACAGAGGTGCTGTCACTTTTGAGATTGGAAAATGTATGTAAGCTTTAGAGGCAGGCTTAGAGCAAATGATATTTGTTGATACAAAACAAGTTGTATTTACAATTTGATCTAAGAGTAGCACTTTTTTCGGTAAAGCAAGCAGGCGGGTTCGTTGCTGTTGGCATAGAAACTGGCACATGGGCGTTGGAAGGGGTTTTTGGCCCCCCTAGAATTTGAAAAGTTTAGCAAAAATCTTGTTTTCGTAGTTTCGAGTGGGAAACAAAAATTAGCCATTTTTGATCCCGACTCAAAAAAACTTTGGAAGATTCCCTGGTGGTTCCCCTGGAAAAAACTCTTCCGACCCCTATGAACTGACGTTAATGTTCAACTGAAAATCTTTGAAACGACGAATGTCTTGTACTAGCCTAGTACCGTGGCAAGGCAGCCCCGTACCCCAGTCGGGGGAGGGGCGACTATTCGTATGGGCCCCACAATATATATTGTATTACTAAGTTAGAGCCGTCTCTCTGCCCTTGACTTTTACTCTTTTGGTTTTTGTCTTAATGCACAGCCGGTAGATTAAGCATGTAATATAATGATTCGTTAAATTCGCAAAAGAAATGCGGGTGTTCGGACACTAGAGCAGTGTTTTATAAAGTTGTGGTTAGGTCAGAAAAAAGGCCAATTGTTAATAAAGTCTTGATCTTTGCCACTTCACTTCGCTGGATTCGCCCTTGTGCGCTCAAATTCGCGGGGAAATTGACGTCATAATGAATGTGCTCTGGAGTGTTGTGCAATCGCTTTGTAGATGCGTGCAGATGGAGAGACTCGGTTTCTAATTCAACGTTGAAAACGTTTTCGTAAAAGCTGCTTAAGACAGGTTATGTACAGTTGAAACGAAGGGAGGCTTTTGTGTCAGTTTATTATATATATGTCTGTGAATACTGTGTTAAGACAGTCTAATTTAAAGTTTCGACCAGAAAAAACGGGACAATCTCGATAAGTTTAACGCTCGCTTGCTTGATCTTAAAAAGCCTTTTCAGATTTAATCTCACTTGCTATATGTCATGATGAAGATGGATGGTGTCCGATTCCATTAAATATGTTCTTATTTGAAGTGAAGGCAGAAGGAGTGTTGAGAAGCAGCTAGTTCTACGCACTGCTTCCACCTATCAGCCTTTGGTGAAAGCACCAAATTGATTTCATTGAGACTGGCTACTAAAATGATGAGGCTGTACAGCGACCACCAGGTGCTCTGTGATCGTCGAGATGCAAATATCAAGCAATGATGAGACTGACGATTTCACATATTGTCGTATACCAGGGGTGTGCAGGCTATACTACTGAAGGGCCAAACGCAATTAAACAGATTTAACCGCGGGCCACGCCTTCGTTTCACACAAGATGTGTAGTACTAGTGACCGGCATAAAAATCCACTTTGTTTAATGCATTTGGCCCGCGGGCTGCAGGTTGCACACTCCTGTCGCATACTATAGTTGATGCAAGTACGGCAACTACATCAAGCAGGTAAATTACATCATAAATAAATTCCTAACACATCACAAGAAACGGTATTTGTTTCGCTTCATTGATGATAACAACTAACAAGTCATAAAGTGAGTTTTCACCTATTTTGCATTGGCAGTTCATTAAAGTTATTTTCTCCTACGTTGTACATTTTATTAGTTTAGTGTGGTTAGGTTTTGAAGTAGCGTTGCTCAAGGGGTTAATTTTCATCTGGCTCGACAAAACACGCATCTGCCTAAATGCTTGCTGATATTGAAGGGTCCCATCTGGATATTTTGTGGGTGGCCCCAGCAGCCTTTCACACTGCTCCGGTACTAGGTATGCGGTTTGAGTTTGCATGTCTTACAAAACAAAGTTTGTCTGCTGTACGTCGAGTGAAAACGTCAGGATTTGGTTTCAATTAAATTGGAATCAGTACTGACGCTGGTAGGAAATCAAGTGGGGGCGTATTGCGGTTGCACAAACGTGCAACTCGAAATACGTTGTTGCTTCTGCAAACAAGCATACAATCAGCGAAATCACAAAAAAGCGTTTTGCAGAACATACAGAATGTACGTTTCCCGAAAAAACGCACGTTCCCTTTAAGAACAAACCTAGAGTAATCCAAAAACAAAGGGGTGTCCGGAAAACGTACTGTAGAAGAACATGGACAGTGCCGGTAGTATTAAGACATGTTGTTGCAATAAAACTCCAAGGTGTTCGTGTGAATCGGTATCTGGAAATCGCCACCTAGTACAACTTCTGTCTAGTGTTAGCAAAACCTTCGAAAAGTGTTGAAGATCAGCAGTGTAAGCAACGAAGATGAAATAATAATCGGTGAATGAATCAAGGTGGACAATATGGAAAGTATCTGCTATTACGTGGCTGACCTTGTATGGCGGTATGCTTGAGCTCATAGCTGCGAAACAGACGCGAATACTATTTTTTGAGCTCATCGTGTAATTGTACTGTATAACGTCTTCACTCCCAGACGCAAGGTGCTAGACTCTAAACATGTATCGCAGTAACATGGAATACACAAATACATGAACAAAGATGAGAATATATACATAGTGGTAGTATAGAGTTTACGCTTGATGGCGCTAAAACATTTACTTTTATGATACACAAGATTTTAAGGGACACGCATGAATGAAGCTATCATGATTATTATAATGTAGTACTGCGATGACTTCCAATTAAGCACATCGATTTATAAAATTCATGAGGAGCGGAAGGCTGCGAAGGACCAAAGGTCATTTAGGCTGCAGACCTCCCAAGTACGAAGCTGCTTATAGTGTAAAGGGAACAGTGCATAATAGTTAGTAAAAGTTATATACCCTAGATATAAAATGTAATATGTGCAATGCGCTTATACGGTTTATTGAAGTAAAGTGCATTTCAACCAGGTCATGCCACCAGAAGAGAAAGGTTTAAAATTGTCACATTAAACATTCACTCTCTTCATACATTCAAAATATTCGTGAATGCTAAAGAGGAAGTGCGTCAAAAGCTATAAATGCGACAAAAGCTACAGATCGCTGCAGCACCGCAGTAGTGTCACGACAGTTAAGCAGGTTGAGAACCAGCCGCGCAATCATGCTTTGCGGATAAGAACTCGCTGTAAATGCATGCATGGGAACGGAAATTCCCTTGTTTTGTATCTATAGACCAAAAGCATCCCACTAATCCATACACTGGTTTGGTTTTTGTGAATGAAACAAAAAATAATATTTTGCAATAAGCGCGTGAGGGCTGGAAGGAATTTTAAATTCTTCCGAAAAGTTATGTATGACATGGCGATTGCACAACTTTTTAGGCTTACTGTGCTTGCTTGCGATTTTATTCACGCGTGTAAACGTTGTGTAATCGGCATCAAATTGCCAATAACTGATTAATGTTTTGTCGCTGGCAGATGTTGTTCCACATTACAACAAATACACGGAAACACCAACAAACAAGTGTCAAGTTTTAAAATAGTTTTCCTTCATTTAGTTTGAAACAACGCACTGAACGTGTGCCAGAGTTTTACATGCAATTACTATCCAATATGATCCACAGGATATGTCCAAACGCAGCAAGTTTTTCAAAGTCAACCAACCATACCTCCTCAAAGGGGCTACCTACAACCAAGACAACAGACCATCTTTGAAAGTCAACCTGCCTATGAACAACCAGTTCAACCTCAACATGTGGTATGGACAGATTTCTAACTGTCATTATAAGGAGCCTAAAGATATTACCACCATATTTACTGCTTTTAGACCAAAACATTGCATTATTATCATCTCCATTTTGATAATAAAAATATTAAAGTATTTTGACATTTTCAACAACAATGGTAGGTGATTGTGAATATCGCAAAAGAAAAAGTAATTCTGAACTTTGCTGCCGAAAAAATGGTTTTGCAAAAACCACACGCAACGAAACGGATTACAAAAATCTTAATAAAATTGCAATATTCTTTTATAACAATTTACGATTTTTCTGCCTGATCGCCCGGCTTTGAAATTGAATATTTTTTTCATTGTTCTTCAATATTTTTTTTTAACTTTGAAACTGCCAGGGCAAATCCTTCTCTGCAAAACTCATGATTGATGCGCAATTTAATAACTGAATTTGTTGTCGTTTCTTAATCACGTTTGGAAACTACAGTAGTTCAAGCGAAATAAATCTTAACTGTATTAACAGGCTATTTTTATTTCAGGATCTGGGAAAACCTCCGAAGTACCAAGTAAGAAACGTGCAGTATATCTGACATTTCACAAACAATCCAAACGTTTGTCAACTCATGTCGTTTCGTCATCATACATTCCCAAACACGTGGCGTACAAAATTTGATTTGCTGTCAGAACAAGCAAAATAATGGCTAAAATGATTGGAATTTAGTGATTAACGTGTTGAAATACCAATGAAGCAACTTTATTTGTTTTGTAAGACATTGCGTTGTGTTTCACATAATGTAGATTGCAGATTTGACAAGAGGTTACTTTTGAATTTTACTTATTTCTGTTCTAAAAAATCATGATTGAATTAGCCACATCATACCTCACTATCATAGAGTCTAAGTGCACATCATGTTCTCTTTCAAAATTTTGAAAACAAGGGGATTTGTCATTGCGTACATATTTTGATATGTCCTATGAACTGAAATTACATAAGCATACGTAAACGTCGTGCACATACCTGTGTATCTGTAAATTATAGGTTTGGAATGAAAAAAAGAAAAATGATTTTTTCTTTGCAATACGGAGAGCTGATAACGTGCAGAAGATAATATCTTTGCAAGATGTTGCTTGATTTTACAAATCAATTGGAATTTATATAAACGATTCAAAAATAAAGTTGCAAAAGTTTTACCTCAATAAAAGTTAAATTAACTAACTAAAAGCATCAACTTTACCGCCTTTCAGTTCTTCGATGTTGATAATTTCCAATAAAGACTGTATTAGAAACTGCCCAAAATGTAATAGAAGCAGAGAAGGAGCCATTGTCATCGGACTGTGCTTTTGGTTAACATGAAGAACACAGTGAGCTCTCTAACAACCATCTTGAATCACTGGAAATTGTATAACCTCATAAATAATAAAACGTTTTAGCTATGTAATGCACCAACTAAAAATTTGTTGTCAATTTGGAAATTTAGAAGCGCTCAACGTGTGTAGTGGTGCAAACCGTCACGCTGTGACGGCTGTGACTACTGTACAGAACCATATCCCTCTAGGTAATCTTAGAAAAACATGGCTTAGGAATTGCAGAGCAACTTACACCAAACGTTTATAAAATCAACAGAAAAGATTTTCTTACAGTCGAATGTCTACTTAAAATAAAACCACATTTTGTAGCATTTCAAAGAAGTTTGCGTTGAAAAAGAAATACTTGAACAAGTTTCAAGTTGGCAAGGCCTCTTTTCCCAAGAAAACGATCACTCAAAATAAACCTAGAGGAATGTGACGAGTTAGGATGATACGCCCTTTTGTGTTTCTAAGACAGGAAGCTTCATTCGAAGATAAAACTGAGAAGTAAATAACGCATGTCAATCGACTGATATCTGTTTGAAACTAGTGTTTTGAAACGTTGTAAGATACTCCCATGTAAACGTAGGAAAAGAAGTAAGCATCGAATGGACTATAGCAAGATATCAAGAATTGAAACGTATTGTTGAAAAATTACTCCTGTTTTGTAATTATTTTGAAAGGGATCGATAAACGTATTGCTCTGTTGTGATATGCAAAAACGTTTTGATCAACGCCCAATAACAGAAACTGTTGCCAATGCTCTTTTCGGGCAAATTAATTACAGGGTGGTCCAAACATATGTATCCGTTTTTGATAAATTGCATTTTGTGTTGAAAGGCATTGTCATTTTTTCACAAGCCTCTATTACAGAAGTATAGGTTTTGTATGGTGTAAGTGTTTCCTTGCGCACCACCACTTCGCGAGCACAGCTCCATATGCGGCCGAATTGAATAAACATTGGTGCGACCCGTGCACACATAATTTAAAATATATGTTCCGGCGCCGTGCATTTAATAAATCTCTGTCTACTAATGCGCTTTTGAAAGCGGAAAACTTATAAATTACTGTTGCTGTTAGGGGCCCCTTCGAAAGCAGAGTAGGTCACTTGCGCATCAGAGTGCTACTGGGTGCCCCATTTGAAAGCAGAGTACATAAATATTACAGTTACTGCGGGGGCCCCGTCAAAAGCTGAGTAACTACTCACCGCAGTGGCTGTCGGTGCCCTTTGAAATCAACGAGTGTTTATATATTGCAGTTTTTCTTGGGGGCGATTTTGAAATCAAAGTGACCTGCTGTTGGGAACCCCTTTAAGCAGAGTAATTGCTTATAATCTTAAATGGGCTATACCGTTGCTCACGATGTTTAGCCTGAGCACGAAATCGCTTCTTCTGTTTGGTCACACACTAATAATGTGGAAATTTGGCTCGTGACTGAAAAAATGTAGTCCAAGAAATAAGGAGTGTGTTTGATGCGGTACCTGGTTTACCCAAAGGAACGTCATGCATCCATATTTGCATCAGTCTGAGGTTGTAAAATTTGTATCCTATACGGAAACAACTGACGATCCCTGTGGATTCTGCGCATAACTGAACTCCTTGAAATACGAATCTCCTGGAACAAACGTCTTGTGTCCTTCGTTGTTTCCTTCGAGAGTGCTCCAAGTATTGTCGCAGAGTCACAAATCGTAAGCTTTTCTGTCCTGACTGACCGTGGCCGGCCATTGCGACCTTTAGTGTTCTCCTGCACACTTACCGTTTCCCTGAATTTTTCCAGTAGGTTTCTTTATTGTGAATTCGGTTGAGGAATTTGTGCCTGTGAAGCCTCTCCAAAATTATCATTGAGTGTGAACAACTGATTTCATCGCCAGAAACATTCTTGTTCCTCTCCTACATAGAGCATCTCGCTGCTTGACCCATTGTGGGTACGAAATAAATCATTGGATCGCTTGCTAAGTTTCACCTAGAAAACAAAAACCTGAGATATTTTGATATGAAATGATGGCTATAATCACATGCATACATTTTTGGAACACACTATGTTTTTAGAAAGTGTTTGAAAATAATCCAAAATACTTCGGTGCATCATTTTTAACTTTTTGAGTGGACTTTTAAAAATTGCTTATTGTTTTTACGTCGGTTTCATAGTCTTGCAGTATGAATTGAAGTGAGTTTTTTTACAAGTTTTAACGCCAATTGAAATATGCGTTCACCGATATGACAATGATAACAGTCTTTTCCAAAACGCTTACAAAATATTTCTTGCTTCGTATGATTTAGCAGTTGCTTTTTTCATAAAACTGTACAACACCTTTTTTTCTTGTGCAGAAGTGGATGCACTTAATTTTTGTCTCCGAACCAATTAAAAACGAATGTCAAGAATAAACTAACAACAATCAACTATAGAAAACTTCTTCCGGCACTTATGATTTTGTGTTGCAGAAATGTGAATTCATTTGAAGGAAACTGGGTAAAGCCTTAACGTCGCGACATCCGTAATGCCCACCTCATATGTTCAGATTTCATCGTTTGCTGACATATTACTAATATTGTGTTTACAAATTGCTTTTTTAGCAACACCAGCCGATGTAACGAGGAATGCTAAAGAGATCCAAGAAGATTGTTCAGAATCTTTGGAAAACTTGTGTGAATTTGCTTTCTGTAAAAACATGCTCCATAGAGTAGTGCACGTTTTTGTTGTCAAATTGGACTGCATATTTACTGCTAGTTTTACTGAATGCTTCTCATAACGTTCAAATAACCACTTGTTTTTTCCTGGTATGCTTATGTACACTGGACTGTTTGTTTGTTTGCTTTAAAATATGTATTCTCATAAATTCCATTGAGCACCTCTGTAATACCTGTACATTCAACTGATCAACTATGATGTGCATGAAAAATACTATGTGAAAACAAATATTTGTGCTCTTCGTCACTTGTACCGTTTCCGACCGTAGCATGACAACAAACGCTTAGGCAGAACTTCCTGGGAAAGTGTTGAGAAGCAATTTCAGAACGTGTTCAACTACGTCAGATAGAAATCACTTTGCATCTGCAGAAACATCTTATTGCTACCAAATCGCAAAACAGCGTTCATTGTAGGCAACGAACAAGATTCCAAGTGGGTTCTTGCAAGATGAAAAAGGCAACGTAACTGCTGTATTTTTTAGGTGACAGTACTTTGTATCTTTGCCAGTTCCGTAGCAGCCTTACTCTGCCCCCCAAATTGCTCACAGTGTCCCCCTTAATGGTAATTTATAAAAAAAAGTTTTCGACGTTATCCTTCATCTCCAGGCCGAATGGCCTTCAAAACAAAATACCTAATTGCAGACACAATTTTGGCAGAATCAGGCCCGTAACCAGGTTTTAAGGTTTGGGGGCAAAATACTTTTTTATGAGGGAAAGAGTTTTGTTTTTGTCACATGTTTAACACAAATTTTCTGAGCACAAGAAAATTTGGAGGGCACAAAAATATTTGGGGGCAAGTGCGCCCCCATGTCTGCGGGCACGGGCAGAACCATCGCCAGAAAGTCTTCCTTTGGGGGCCTTCGTGTTTGTGGGAGGGGCTAGACCTTCTGAAAATTTAGATTTATACACAACATCAACAGCATTTGTAGATATACCCGTAATAGGCTTGTAGTTTCCAACTGACATTTTCAGAACAAGCTTAACAAAAGGAATTGGGTCGTAAATCACTATCATTTAATTGACGGCGATTGTTTAGAGATGTCGTAATGAAATGCAAATGTAAAAAAGTTCGTAGGAAATCAGAATCAATCCTAGCGTTCAGTCATGAAAACATTATTACCGAAGGAACAAACATGAGGCCGGTCAAAGCATGTGCGCCGCGATGAATGTTTTCTTTCATTAGCGCAAAATGATAAACCTTACCATGAGCTTCAGTGAAGTATGTTTATAAAGTGTGTGCGTTGGACTTTTACTAGCCTAAATATGCATGCATACACCTTGCTGATGTCTGGATTTGTTAATCTCCTGGTGCATAGCACATGTTTAGAATGATAACATTTTGTATCTCAAATCGTCTATGAATGTGGCAAACACACTCTAGACTAAGGCCTACGTGGACGCAACGGTTAATGTCGATAATCCACTAACTGCACTACTCTGTTTTGGGACAACTTGGCAATTATTTCCAAATAGACTTTTCTAACTACACAGTTAACTCCATTTCGGTGTTTAAACAGCAGGCTTCGCAAATGTGTAAATTTGGTCTTAAGCACCAAAGATATCACAAAATAAGAGAAGACCTGGGCTGGACATAGTACATTTTTTACAACAATCACCACGCAAAACACGTTGATAAAGTGAAAGTCTGACTTCTGGATCAATGCAACTAGGCATGTAGGCAGGGCCGGATAAATGAACGCGAGGCTCATCAGGGCAAAGTCGTAACCGCAAGGCCCCCGAAACGCTCAGCGCAACTGCGGAGTTCGCTCTTGTGCGATTCTTTGCCTGAAGATGCGATTGCGAAACTTGCAAGCGGATTGTTGTACTCTTGGTCTTTATTGCGTAACAGTAACACGGCAATAAACCTTTAATTGTTCACTTCAAGTTACGGTAGTAGGCGTTTTCTCGCATGTGAGCAGGGCTCCCAATGAGTTTTTTTGTTCACCCAGATCTGTTTATCAGTCGACCTGGGTGTCTAGGCTTAATAATGAAAAATCGAGTTAAATCTGTGTTTTTGAAGTGAAAAATTCGTCAAAAACTTCAATGTGTTCAATAATACAAAGATAACTTTGCATTGCGGTATTTACATGCGCATATAAGGTGAGAAAGTAGGCATATCGGATGAAGCAGAACGTGTTCAATCGGTTTCATATTCTTATATAAGATCATTGTCAGGGTTATATACAGTGGTGTGTTTAAGGGTAGGTAAGTGAAACACTTTCCTCGCCCCAACCCTCTTTTCAGGGCCCCCTCAAGGTATTTCGCGCGTAAATATTCCTCACTTTTCGTGAAAAAGTTATTATCCACTCATCTATTAAACAGTAAACCTCGGTTAATCCGGATTCAGTTAATCCAGATCTTCCCCAAAACCGGATAAACCTGGTGGTACGGATGATTTCTAATGTTATTCTTCATAAAAATATTCGGTTTATCCGGATTTTTTTAATCCGGATCTTCGCCAATACCGGATAAAATCTACTCTTTTCACATTTCGTAATCCGGATTTTTTTTCTAGGAAAGATTCGGCAGCTTTCAGACGCAACACAAGCGTGTTCATGATCACCAAGAAGCGTGAAGAATTATCACATAACAACGTCTGCAACTGCGTGCAACATCCGACTAATCGTAAATACACTTGCGTCACACATGGGCATGGCTTATCATGTTGATCGTAACGCTCACGGAAAGCCGCTATGACTGTGCCACAGTTTCAGTCTCTTGATCAGAGTTGAGTTTGCTTGTGAACAGCATTATCCTTGAGTGTATTGTACTCAGATGTCTGGAGGGCATTGCCTTCCAAATAGAATGACTGCTTGTGGACCAGTCGCAGAAATCTCTGCGGTATTCCAAATCCCAGATTTCTTCGCAGCCAAGTCGTGTAAAATTATGAACGTACGATTTCTCATAACTATTGGATATGGCGGTTACTATTCTGATGCACCATTGTGGATACTTTAATAAATTCGTTTTTCTTCTGCGAAAGTCTGCTGTTGGGTCATAAATGTGTTCAACTTAGTAATTTTCACCGGTTTCTCTGTACGTAGAGGACGTCATCTAGAAACAACCATCATCGGATAATCCGAATCTTCGCCTAAACCGGATAAAATTGTCGGTCAAATCGATTCCAGATTAAACGAGATTTACTGTTTTCCGAACCACATCATCATTCAGTACTCTGCTTTCAAAGGGTTCCCAAACAACAACTGTAATGTGCAGGTACTCTGCTTTGCAAAGGGGCCAAACAGCAAATGCATTGCGTAAGTACTCTGCTTTCAAAGGGGTCCAACAGCAACTGTAATGTATACGTAGGCTACTTTGCTTTCAAAGGGAACCCCAACAGCAGTTAATCAGGGCCAGCCTTAGCAAGTGCGGGGCCCAATTGGAAGCATTTTGCGGGTCCCCTCTCGTGGCTCGTGCAGAAATATTTGTGGGAATCAAGTAATAATAACAGAAATCATAAAGAGCTAGGTCCGAAGGGGTTAACGATAGTGGTGTCTGGGGGCATAACCCCAGTTTCACTTCTTCAGCGGAGATTTACCATGTCAATTCCACGGACATCTCCGTAACACCCAATAAATCCATGAGTTGCTACATTCAATACCTTCTCTCTGACCAGGTGCCTATCGTGGTCTAGGCTACGGCAGGTCAATTGGCCATGCGTTAAATGACATTAGCAACACTGCTTGGACCAGTCAGCGAAGGCAGGATATAATATCTTAGTAACAAAACATCAGCAAACGAAAAAACGGGAGAACGGTACATCACACAAAAACTACAGCAATGCATCCTTATATTATAACGCTCCAAAATAATAGCAAACCCGAATGAACAAATCACAAAAAATGCATTTGGCAAGAGAAAATTATCTTTCGTGCTTTAGCATTAGCAATGCCTTTGAAAACTTTGTCCAAGTTTAGGCCTTTGTTAATTTCTGATTCAATGGACATAATCGTCAAACAAACGTTTAGGCGATCTTGCTGGAGTGATGATCTCAAATAGGTTTTAATTTCAATAGTTTTAGCTTAGAAAAACTCTTTACTGCGGAAACCACGGTCACTGGGATAATCTATTGTAGATCCTGAGTGCAATAAACAAATAAGGGAAAGAGGCTGCCTCATCAGATCTCTGCTAGGAAAACTGAATAAAGCTATTAAAAACCGATTAAGGAGTACACATTTGCAATAACGAACTACTGTAAACTTAATTTTCAGACGACAGTGGCAGTAATTACTGAAATAGCAATGCCCTTCTGCTGTAAGAGTACGAAAAACTTACAAGTGAAACAGAGAACAGATTCAAACTTAAACCTTCTCTGCCTTAACTAGCTGCTGTTGAAAAGAGCAGGCCACATATCAAAAATAATGACCACTGTTGCAAACGAATGTATGAAGATGGAAAAAAAACGCGCAGTTTACTTTGGTTTTTCGTTGGCAACCGGGGTCGGGACCCCACGCCGGCGTCTCACAAGCAGCTTCGATTGAAAGTGTCAGCCTTCGTATAGGTTAACAGGCGTCAGGGGCGTTCCAGCCAGTAAGTTCAAGGGAGTGGTTTCAGTAATATTTGGCAGTCAGGTCTCATTACGAGTTCACTACTGTAAGAGGTATGAAGTATAATTTGCGAAACTGCTGTGAAAAAACAATGGATGTCTAAATGGCATTATATCGCGAATGCTGTTTTCCGAATTGTAGAATATCTTGGTGAAAAAAGTTACTTTCTTAGGTTTTAGGGGGGGCGATTGGACCTTCCCGGGATCCGCCCCTGTTAGGCGTTGCGTCGGGCCCCCTTTCGCCCTGGGCCCAATTGGAAACAATCGGTACAAATCGGCTAAAGGCCGGCCCTGGTTGCAGTGTGTAAATACATTGCTTTCAAAGGGGCTCAAAGTAACTGTAATAAATAAGACCTTTTTTTCAAAGTGTCCCCAACTTCACTGATTTGTAGTACTTCATATTTCAATTTTGGGGTAGAAGCTTTCTTTAAAGAGCTAAGTGGTGACGGGACTGAATTTTGGTTCCTTATGAACGCGTGGGCCCCCCAATTGGTGGGTGATGCGGCTCTGATCGCTGCATGAGTGGAACACAACATCTAACATTATTATATCAACGTTTCAAATGGGTGTCTCAATACTGTGCAGATAAAGCTAGGTAAATTGATACTATTACAAAAAAACTTGTTGCTTTATAATAGTAAGTTTTGAGAAGATTATCAAGAAAAACCTCTGAAAAACATACAAAGTGCTTACCATTTTAAACTTCACAATATAAACCACGCGATTCTCAACAACTTTTTCATGCTGTTTCAAAAAGCAAATGAAGTACCACGTGCAAAAAAACGTTTTGAAACATGTCAAAGTGTCAGTTTCTACCAATAACGGTGAGCTTTGTTGCGATAAATCCACAAATATTTAAACACCATGATTAGCACCTCCTCGAGGAAATTGTATAAAAAAAATATGAAAAGTTGCAATCTGCAAGTTTGTTCATTTTAATTCCCGCTTTTCCTCTCAGTAGGGTCGCGGACGCTGCAGGCCTAGGAGGAATCAAAATACCTCACGGTTAATATCAGTCTCAAGCAGTTCGGCTGGTTCCACACCAAGACAGGACCACGCAAGATGAAAGGTGTAGTTACTCCACCAGGTACTTGGACGACCTCTGGGCCGCTTCCCCTAGGATGAGCCAGCAGTACGTGCCTCGCCAATCATTTGCGCACATTTAGGGCACATGGCAGAACCAAAAAGTTGGGGCCTGGTTACAGTATTTGGAGGAGAATTGGCTCGACATTCCGGTCTTTACGAAATTTACAGTTGTGCACTTTGTTCCGAAGTATTACACCGTTAACGTTTCCTAAACAGCCCATCTCCTCCGTTTGCATTTGAGATAATATTCGTACAAACATTAAAAAATTCACGAATATAGGTGAGGATCGGAAAAAGACCTATTTGAAAACTGACAGCATTGCCACGTTGGAAAGTTCATGTTTCAATTTTAATTCAATTTGATTTCTAATTTTGAAACAGACACGAAGTCCATACCACAAACACACATTGCCTGCACAACGCAGATCGATAAAAACAGACAAAACAGAACAAGGGCGTATGGAAATGCGAGGTATGGGTAACCACCAAAAGTTCGGTATGTTACAAAAACTATATTACCTGCGCAAAGAGATTGATTGTTTTCGCATGCTTTTTGCTTATTATTTGTCAAATTTATGCAAATACCACGGAATGAATTTAAATGGAAATTTCAAGCAATATGTAAATGGGCCAAAAAGAAATATTTAGGTTTTGGTGGGAATCTTGGTTACCGTCTGCATCAAGGAAACATCTCGCCATTTTTTGAGGACCTTTCTTCCACTACGCATGTTTCAGATTGTGTTCCGCGATAGTTCACTTTATCCGAAACAACTGTCTGTATTTTGTCTCCTGTGGCTGATTAGCGCATGCGCCAACTCCATGTGCTATCTTACCAAATTGTGTAGCATGACAGAACTGTTGCATGATCTCAAAAAAACAGTTGTTGACATAGAAGCATTCATGGATTTGGTAGTGTCTCAGTAGTGAAAAAGGAAAACTAAAAGTTTGCTGCACGTCCATACACGACAAAAAAAATTTTTCTGTGCACTTTATGCGCATTCTCAATTATTGTGTAGTTTAGCAAAATTCGATCTTGCAAACCGGGGTGTGCCCCTGCCAATCCAGCCACACACCTTTTATGCTCGACTGCTCGGATTCGACGAGACATTAGCGCAGCCTGATTTTGCAGTTGTAAATTGCTCTGACGCTTTGATGAGTATGCTGTGATCCCCCGTCTTAACGCGCTGTCTGATATTTTTGCAGTTATGAACTGCTGTGTCTTAGTGTTGAGTGTATTTTCCTCCGATATCCTAACTAGGACCGCTGATAGTTCATAATCATTGCAACGAATGCAATGACATAAAATAAAGAGAGTACTTATAGACGAATATGCATATTGTGTCAACAAACTTCGCCAAAACATTGGTGTCGACAAATGAATGTGACGTCAAATTGTGATGTCACAAACAGTGCTCACCAAATACAAATGACCAACATAGGGGTTTGAATGAAACCCCTCCTATGAAAATGTTCTGCCCAGGCCAGAACGTTTGCAACAGAATGATTCAGGATACATTGGGGCCACAACCACAGAATTACCGCCGCTTTCATAATTCATCTGCCGTGTCTGGTCGTTGTCCATCCGTAGATCGCCGGGGCACGATATATTTGTGAACCAGTGCACGATATACTCGTGCTTCACTTCAAATGCCAATGGTTTAGCGCCGGGTGATATGCTTTCGTCTATTAAGTACGAACATTTCATACAAGTCTGTAACAACCAGAAACATTTATTTATAATGTTATTTGACGTACGCTGTGGTCAGGAGGGATATCAAAGCAACCATGGTATATTTTGCCTGCAGTCATGGTGGTTTTGCGTACCGTAACGCACCCGTTTGGCCGAGGTGCGGAAATAAGATGGGCCTGCTGTAACCATGTGGTTGATTGTCCCGTCACATTTTATTTCATTGGAAGCGATTTATAATGTAATGTGGATAAACAATCACTCAGAAATTTTCTTACTGAATTGAAACCAGTCATGTAGATATTTGATGATTTTTGCTTGAGCATAAATATTTTTTTCGACAGCAAGTAACTGCTTCAGCCGCGTGTTCGACGCTGCTTCACAAACATTCGCTCTCGGCAGATTTCAAATGACCCGTTAGTGTAAAGCATTTGTGAACGTTTGCCAGTGTGATGGGGATAAATAATTACTCAGAAACGTTTTTTACTGAGTTAGAACATCTCTTGCGGAGATTTGACGATTTTTGCTTTAGTAGAATTTTTTTTTTTAACAGCAAGTAACTGCTGGAGCCGCCTGTTCGGCTGCTTCAAAAACATTCGCACTTGGCAATTCGCGCTGCCTCGGCAGTTTTCAAACGTCCCATTAGCGCAAAGTCTTTGTGAGACAGGGAGGGCATCACGAAGAATAACACCCATTGAATTGCGCAAAAGCAGGAATTGAGTTATCGCGGCGTGTGATCTTTTGGCTGCTTCCCAACAACACATATCGATGGAGATTTAGAGTTCAACACAGCACAATAAAAGTTGCTGCCAACAATGGCTCACACTGCAACTTTGCCGCTCGTCCTTTCTCATCGCAACAACGCCAAGCACCAGAACGTGCGTGCATAACTTTTTCACAAATTTCAAACCATGTTTACGACCACCTGATAAAAATGTTGTAGTTTTCTTCTCTCCTTTCATACACTACTATCTTGACAAGCGGCTGCTACAAGGTAATCACAACATATTCTATGATATTCAAATTTTTTTCTGCAACAACAACAACAGCAGAAGCGTTACATTTCAGCACCCAAGAGCTGGCAATTGTCGAATGCTCAGGCCACGTGTAGATAAAATTTTGCGTTGTTTTTTGTGCGAAAATAAAAGTTTGCGTTTTTTCGTGGTACAATGTGTGTAACAATTTATTTCGTAGTTCAGTCAGTGCAACGAAAATATCTACGGAGGTTTTAGTTATCGAAATGAAATACTGCTGTAAGTTTTAGTCAAATCGAACCAAAACTGAGTTACTCAGCGATAGGCAAAGCACAGCTGCACGCATGTGCGTTTTCGGACTGAGTCGAAAAGCAGAAATGCTGTCTAGGACCAGGCGATATGAAAACTGTTATAACTTTTCTTCTCCGCAATTTATTAATTTTAAAACTTGGCAGTATGCTTTGTAACAGCTATAGCAACTGTTTCGCTGATTTTTACATTTTTCCCATTCTTGGAATAGGCGCAATAAATTTTTCAAAGTAAAAAAACAGCCAACCCACCCTTGTTTTAGGGTGCTATTTCTCTCTAAAACAAGTGGAAAAATTGTTTAATTTTGTTTTTCGTAAGCTACACAATGTCATTGACGTTTTTGTGCAGAATTGTTATTTCTATCGTGGATCGTTTTCCATCCAGGGCTTTTTGAAATAAGGACTTGCCCACTCAAGCGTCAGCGCGAAAACTATTCCGGCGTCCTAGCGTTAGACAGCAGCCACGAATATATCATGGACCGGCGGTTGATGTTTAACACTATTGTCCGCTAACGCGTAACACTTGGTGCAACAGTACATCCAGAGTAGAACGATGAGTCTAACCCTCGTCAAGGCCATGTAATGCACGAATGTATTATGGCACCCACACACCTTCAACTTTCTGGATCTTTCAAGAGACAGGTAGATTTTTTCTCAAAAAAGCCTAAAAGGTAGGAATGTTGCATTGTACCTGATGACCACTAACACTCGCTCGCCACAGCAGATCGTATAGAGCCCTACACCCACAATTATAGGCTACACGCAATCTCTGCATGCATGATTTCTAGAAATTACACCATAATTGTGATGCATACGTGGGTGGACAGAAGGTCGAAAAAGTGCATATTTTGCTGCGTTTATTGTGACCATGGAGTGATAAAGCTCACGCAGAACTGCGTTTGCTTTACTAATCCACGTATTAATTTCTTAGCTCCATCTTCCGTCACTCGTGAATACCATCCCAAAGTAGTTGAACTTTGCGTTTCTAGACAGGCACAATGTATCAGTATTGGTTTTCATTGTTATTTGGTGGCATGGAGCTGAAAAATGGTCTATTGGTGTGGTGTGTCTTATTCATGCATTTTTCTGACTGAAATTACGAAGCAAAATAATGCATCAGGAAAAAAACAACGACATCAAAGACTAGACATTAATTGGATGCTGATGAAAATACAAAGACATAAAAATTTGAGGCTTGGCAAATTGATAAGAACTGATATACAGTAGTTGAATCACCAAGGGTTGGCGAAAAATCTCAAGAATCAAAAGTTCAATCAGCCCTGTTGCTAGCACAAATGAATTTTTAATTGAAGACGTTTCACAGATAGTAAAATGGAAGTAACCAATTGCATCGAATCAACGTGAGACGATCTAAGGAAACAAAACTACACCAGAAATTAGAAGCGAAGAGTATGCATATGTACGTGGGGATTGGGATATCATCGAGGTAGGTAACGACAAAAGAAAAACGATAGAAACTAAAAACAACGATACAGATACAGAAAAGTGACACGTTAATCAAACAAAATCAACAGCAACGTTGGCAAGAAAGCTGGATGTTCTTATGTTGCTTTTGAAATAAATATGGTGAGAGATATTTCAGATTTTCAGGAATATCAGACAAGAATGCAAGCTCGAAAGCTTACAGACGTGAAGCTCACTCCAACAACATTTTCTGCGAATAACATCTGGTGTAACACCAGTGAAACAACTTTGATGTCCATTGTTTGGTAGTTCTATTCTTACCTTTGAGTCTTAAGTTTGAAAGACGTAGGCTGCTCTAGAGACTATCATTGAAAAGTAAAAGTTGCGAAGGTAGCCACAAGGATTAGTTGATAAAAGACTAAATATTTGGCAACAAAGGAGGGAAATAAAGGGAAAAATAGCATGGTAGAAATCAGTGAACATCGCTAAGGGGTACAAGAATTATTTGAAATGAAGAATATCATGGTTTTAACATTATGTGCGTCTGCGTCTAATTTGTTAAGTCTGTCATCTTCACAGATATTCAAGGAGTCAAAACTGACTTGTTCTACAAAAGTAATGGCGTAAGTGTCAGTGGTGGAGGAACCTTTCTCGAAGTGGAAGGGCTAGTAGCCCACCTCAATAAAACTATGGTCAATTGCTGATGGTTCGTATCAGGTCCACAGTTTACCTACGTTTTAGAGTTTGAGGGAGGGAACGTACCTTATTGTGTTGGCGATTGCTCAGTTGCAGAGTGTCCGCTTTTCAATTGGAAGGTTCGGCCACTGAGTGAAACGCTGTAGCGCTCCTTGGGAAAATGCGTTCACCTTAGCTGCCTCGGTAAGAAGCATATTTCAGGCATTGGCATTCCGCTAACTGCCGTAGCCAAAAGTGTATAAACAATTTTTTGGCAAATCTCATGCTATTTTTAATGTTCAATGGGATACTCTCAATAAGTGCCATGAGCTGTAGCCTAGTCATTAAGTGGGCTTATCAACATTAAATTCTGGTGGTTGAAGTGAAGAACTCTGCAAAGGTAACGTTGCTCAGTTTCAATATAACGACTGTTTTCCTGCATGACGTAATGGTGTCGGAAAATGACATTCCTGAAGCGGGAAGTGCTGTTGATGTGTTTGCGTGGGTAACTTTATGCTCATATTCCCGGTTTGAACTGCTAGTAGAGTGAATAAGAGGCATCTGATAGGCAGGGTGTTCCGTAAAAGTCTCATTTATTCAATGGTATACTTAACATTTACAGTCATAGAAAATTTCATTTCAACAAGAAAAGCTCAGAAAAGGTGCTGCTCTCAGTTGGATGAAGTTGAGGCAAGAACTTTAGTCTGAAAACCGACCGCAAGACTGGACTATATGTTTAGATTTGATGGATTGGTAATGCAGTTTTCGAAAATATATGTATATTGGGAACCAGTCCCGCCGCCATGGTGAGCTTTGGTGGGCCTGGTTCCCCCAAACAAAGCTCTAAGCTTCCAATGTGAAATGTGAAACATTACATATCAATGGATTTTTTGTCAAGTTTTAGAATGTCAGCCTCCCCTGAACAAATCTAAAGTTTCCCCAATTTAAAGACGTTTTGGCGATGGTTCTGTTGGTAACGAACAAAGGCAAGCAATAACACCATGCACGTGTCAATGCAAGAGGTCCTGCCCAACAGTTAGACTAACTTAAACAAGGTGAAATATTAAACACTGCATATTTCGGTTCGATAGATAAAGTGACATTAGTGTATTCATGAACTCAAATTAGCTATTGTTTAAGCGACTTCTCCTGCACCAGAACACATGACCTTGATTGACAAAAAGCAAAGTTACTAAAATATCTGTTACGTGAGTAATACAAGTATTTCTATACAAATATCTTGATACAATTTCTGTAGCGTACGATGTACTCAAAAATTGTGCAAATGGGTAGAAGGCATATTCAAGTATATATTCACAGTTTTTTCAACTATACAGCTTTTAAGACATTTTGACAAGAGTATAACATAGTGTACAGTTCATCATGAAATGTTCATCCGCAGGGGTTTGGCATCATTTATGCATTATGTTGATCTGTCCATGGTGTAACGCTTAAGTAGCATAATGGCAACAAATATATCTTATTTCATTCATTATCCGATTGCAGTCCTTGTTGCATGTATTTCTTGCACTTTTTTTGCTAAATACTTCTTCGATAATACTATCACGACATTACATACAACTTGGTGTCTTTCAGTGTTACTGTGGTGTTAACCACAATGCTTAGAAATTGGCGAATGGAATATATTTTTCTTATTAGATGTAGCATGAGNAAGTATTGATTGATGTGAGAATTTTTTGATTCGGATGTCAGCGGCTACTGTCAGAAAACTTAATTATCTCTCTNTAGTCGGCATAATTTGTTTATCAACATCCTTCGCTGTTGTTTAAAGATTTTCCTAACACGTGGATGTAAAATATGATATTTAAGCTGTGTTGTTTCTAACAATCGCAACTGTGATTTTTTTCTTTCAGAAACGAAGAATATATCATATTCGCTCGTATAGGTCAAGAAACATTGTTTAATAAATTGAGATTGTGTTTAAATAAACTGTTTTCTTTTGTGTCCAAAAGACAATAGCAATGCCATTGCACAAGACATCACCATGCTGTGCTATGATTATAATGCATTAACACTTATACAGCGGTAGGATTACAGTTACAGGTAAAAAAAAACATTAATCAAGCAACGACGGTCAAAGACAGTAATATTTTTGAAGTGGAAGTCGTTCCATAAACTTTGTACAGGAATGAAAATGAAACGAAAGCACATGGGGGAAGATTAACGAAAATCGTATAACTTATTTACTTTTTGCCTTTACGTATGTATGCTTTCTGAATTTTGGACAGTTTTTGACAATTTCACAGAAGACAACCACATCTCTGATGGTGATAAATTTGCGTGGATAGGGAAGAGTTCGTGATATTGCCTTCTTGAAACATACCAAATCAGTGGTAATTACACATGATTTTTTTTGCATAAAATATCGGTGCAGCTCAAGTTGATAAACATACCCTTAAATGCCAGACATTGTTCAGAATTAAGAAAACGAACAAAGACGGTTAGTCCCTATGCATTATTTGAAGCAATTTCAGAAATGCCAAACATTTCTTCAAGATAAAGAATGACAAATACTCTTCAGGATAACGAAACCGAAAAAAGCGGTTGGTCCCTACGCACTATATTAGGCAATTTCGAAGAGACGTTCTGCGTGACCAGTGAGCCTTTTCATGACATTACCACGTCAACCTGACCAGAGCAGGTGCTTTGCCTCAACATTGTGTTCAGCACAAGCAATTTACGGTTGATCAGTTACATTTGCTCAGAGTCAGTGTAATCTCACATTTGCCAGTAACAAAAAGCGTCTAAAATGGAAAACGAGTCCAACCTGATTGAAAGTGACAGCTTACTTCTAAATCCACAGCTCATAACCTTTTTCATTTCCCTCTGAGTGATAACATTGTTCTCGAATTTGAATTTTTTGAGGTTTAAAATGCATTAGTTACTGCATTAAGTAAATACTGCTTCAATTTTGGTTTTCATTTAAATCAATGTTTCCCAACCTTTTTGAGACACAGACTCATTTTCGGACCAATTTAAATCTTCGTTGATTCAAAGAGAGACTATGGCTACGAGAGCAATACAAACACTAGCTTTAGAAAAGTTGTTTTATCGCCCACATTAACAAATTTCAATGAGAATCTCGTCTCCGAGGTTGTTTCACAAGTTTGTCGAAATAAGGGCCTGTGGTCGTCAAGGCACACCTGAGAGCAAACCGCAGTTTTGAACGGCATAGGTTTCAAACAATTGCAACTGTGAATTTTTTCTCTTGCCAACGAAGAACGTATCATGTTCCCTCAATCAAGACAGATATTTTTATCAACCGACGTTGACGGCACGATAGTCCGCAGTTATATGTCCCACAGCAAAAAAAAAACATTCAGGTTTGTTAAAAAAGCTGTGCATCCTTTGTGTACACAAAAGCCAATAGCAACGTTAGTGCACAAGAAATTACAATGCTGTACTATGATTATTATTTCTTAAATGCGTATGCAGCGGTACGGTTAATAGTTAAAAAGCATTGATCTACGGAGCAGTCCAAAGTCAGTATTATTTAAAAAAATGGAATTCGTTCAATCAATGCTGAACAGGAATGAAAATGAAACACAAACACTAAGGAAAGAAATTAATGCAAATGGGATTGACTGTTTACGTTTTGCTTTGTAGCAACTATGCGTTCTTAATTCTGATTTGACACACCCTGTTTTCTTGGACATTTTGTCGACAATTTCACAGAAGAAAACCACATCTTTGAAGGTGATAGATATGCATACAAGGGAAAGTGTGGACGATGTATTATCTGAAAACATAAAGAATGGATGTAGTTGCATGTGAAATTTGCTGTATTGGAATCTGAGTGCAAGTCAAGTTGGTCAACAAGCCCTTACATGCCAAAGATTCTTTAATAGGATAATGGAACCGAAAAAGACTGTTAGTCCCTGTACTATTTTAAGCAATATCAGATAGACGTTCCTCTTGATCAGCAAACCGTTACATGACAACACAACGCAAAGTTGAAGTTGACATCACAACCAAACAAGTGTTTTGCCTCAATGGCGTCTTCAGCATAAGCAATTTACGGTCGATTAAAGGTATTTGTTAAGAGCCTGTATTGTAAAATGTTTACAAGGATCCAAGAACATGTCACAATTGCCATGTCAAAAATGATTGTTTTACGATAAACTAAAAGTGGTACGCAACGATTGCACACAGTTGTTGTAGCTGTCCAGCGCAAAGATATGTAGATTTACATTTGTTCACAAACGACAACAAAGGTTGCGAGAAGGAAGTTGACCCACAGGTTTGAGCTATTGCTTTCCCCGACTTGCTAAATCTAACACAGAGAGAAAAATCCTAATCACGAATGCAATGAGTTCCAACAAACGACCTCCTACAATTGGGCAAAACCTAACCAATTTCAATCGCCTATTTCAAGCAATACACAAAACAAACCTAAAGTATTTAAGGATCTTGCATGCACTGCACACTTTGTGGATGCCTTGGAAAGAACCACTAATCCAAATAATTCTTGCCACATTTTGCGCTGTTCTTTGACGTGTTATGACCTTTTTCACCACCCAGTGTACTGGCAATTCCGTAACCTCTGTGACAGTGTTCTGCATGCAATTTTTAAGGAGCACACTGGAGTTGGTGTTGCCAAAGTTACGAACGCAATCATGCTTGCCCATTCTGTCAACGTTTAATCATAACAGCGTGTTGTTTCCGGTATTAATGGGTCTTTTCGTTGCTCTGGAATTGGTATTAGTTGGTTTTGAAGTTATAGTGAAAGCAAGTTTTTAGGAAGTACCTATTTCCCAGTTTTTCATTGTAGCTGCTTGTGTTCTGATTCATTCATTTTAGTCTTAGTTTGTTTGTTTCCTCTGCCCTTGTGTTAGCCTGACAAAGTTCCTCCCGCAAGCAATGCTTTCAGATTTAAGACTGAGGATGTCTACAGCAGCGTTGCTTGAAGTCGATTTCCTATTAAACTATTTACCAATTGATTGTTTGTCGCCTTGGTTGAGACAAGTTGTTTGTCAACAAATGCATGTTCCTTCTATTCACATAATCAGTACATTATCAACGCAATTGTGCAAAATGTTGCACTGCACTCTTTTAATAATGCATATCATTATGGAGGAAGGAGTGCATTAGTCACATCTGAAGAGCGATATTCATGTTAAGGACAAAAGCGCATTCACATATGAATGGTCAACATTTCTCAGTTCAGTTTATTCGGGTAACTCACAAAAAAACTAGTAAAACCAAACAGGGCAAGACAATCAAGCAAGGATGATGTACATCATAAGTATTCGAGCATAATAACAGCCAGGGTTCAAAGTAAAAACAAGATTAAATAATTGTATTTTAGCGTGTTAAACCTTGGTCACTCACAAAATAGCATAACAATCAAAATATATTTGCCTCTCCCCAGGATTCTTAACCTAACCAGGTGGTTTTTTAGTTAAGTCCCACAATAGATTAATGGTAAACAATAGTTATGTCAATGAATAATACAATAAGTAGGGTATATTTGACAGTTTATTTGAGAAGGGATAAGATTGGTTTAGGAGGTATAATATGCATTTTTTTGAAATTTGTTGTGTAATTGTATGTTGCGACGTGGACGTTTCAAAAATGCTGTTCAGAGGGAAGCGTATGGATGGTGGGGAAAATATTGCAAGTCAGATTGACGTGTCACTTTTTGTTTATTTTTTAGCACAAATGTGACTTCTGCCATTTGTTTTGCCATGTGCTGTTTTCATTCAGACCAGGATTTTTAATTTTTTTCTGCCACTTATCCACTAAGCAATTGCCCTTTCTTTCAACCAATTCTCACTTTAATAAAAACAAATGTATTTCTTTGTAAATTTAAGGACAAACGTCCGAATTGTAGGACGCCTATGGGCTCATGCCTCCCTAGAAATTTTATGAACGCCCCTCGGTTAAGAACCACTGATTTAGATAATCTGTGACGCTTTTGCATAAATCAAACGCTATCTTTAATGGTGATAGGTATGCTGTACGGTACATTCAAGTTGTTTTCATGAAACATAATAAAACGGATGCCTTTACACTTCTAATGTGCAGTTTCGGAGGGTTGTTGTGCTTGGTCAATAAGCCCTACCACGCCAAACGTTATTCAGGACAAATACAGCGCGAAAAACGGGTAGTCCCAATGTAGTATTTTAGACATTTTCAGAAAAGAACGGCAAACATTCTTCATGATAACGAAACCGAAAAATGGTGGTTCTTGCCTATGCACTATTTTAAGAAATTTTGAACAGACTTTCTGCTTGGTCAGTGAACCTTTGCATGACATCATTACTCCAACCTAACCAGGTGAATTATCTAGCCTCAATCACAACGGTGTTTTTATCATTAGCAATTTGCAACTGATTGGAAGGACACGATAATTGTCAGTCCCGTCAAGCATTTGACTCTACCAAAAAAGGTTAAAAAGCAAAACTAGTGCAACCTGATTGAAACTGCCAGCGCTTTGTAAAAGACACAGCGTGTAGATTTTTTCACCTCCATCTGAACCATAATACTGTTCTTCTTTAATTTGAAATCAAATTGTGATGTTCAGCTTAAGTGTAGAGCGTAAGTAACAAGTTCTGCCGCATCTTTGGTTTCCATTTAAACTTTCCTTAAAATCACATTTCTGCGATTAGGTGCGGGACATTGCTACATGTTCTGGAGGTGAGTAGAAACATTCCCGGTCATGCATACTTTGCTAGATTAAAAAACAAATTTTGGTAACAGTCATAAATTGGTCTCATCCTAAGCGGTAATGGAAAATAACTATATTTTACATGTCAAATATTAACTTACAAAAATTAAGTTAAAGGTATTTCATAAACCGAACGGTATATCTAAAAAACAGCACCTCATCCAAGTTAAACTTGCTTCATTGAAAACTAGCTTTAAACGCAACAGTCATGTGAAAATATTAAATGCACTGGAACAGGTGCCAAAACATTTAACTTCAATGTTTTGTGTAGACAGTCACAATCAATCGTAACGGAAGAATATTTGAAAACTCTGTAATAAGAATACTTTTTATCACTTGCGGCAACATAATGCTTGATTAACATTATTGCATTGTGTTTCAGTAAATATGTTTTCGTTTATACTCTACTGACCACGTCCGCCGATTAGCCAAGTCCTCTACTTTTCCCCCATTTAGACCACAGTTTCATTTGTGGCATACTTGAATGAATATTTATGCTCTAGTGGTCACAGACAATGCTGCAAACATTTGGGAAAAAGAAGTTTTGCGATACAATGATAAAACACAGTTCACTGCACTAAGAGATGCGATGAGGTTGTTTGCGACGTCTATACTGCTGGTGGTGTTGGGATTTGTTCAGTGTATTTACGAATTGTTGATGACATGAGATGGAGGAAATCAGGCAATTATCTAAGATCTATTTTCTGAAAGATGCAATACAATTGTCAAAGTGATGGTGATATCGGTAGTTGTGATGGGTAAATTGTTTCAGTGCAAAAATAGCAAGTTGTATACTAGGCTCATGTATACCACTGAAAAAATCTTGGGAAAAACACATTGAACAAAATCTAAAGTTTGTGCTGAATTTCGACGCTTTTGCTGCGATTACTTTTGAACGAAAGCTCTTTTGTTGACTGTATGTTTTCCTCCAATCACGAATAGATATTTAAAACATTTCCATTGTATATTCTCCATGAAACCTATCAGCGATGTTTGAAAGAAATATATATTAAGGAATATTTTGTTGGGCATGCGTGTAAAGTTTTATTTTAGTTTTGAGCTAAACATCAGAACATAATATTGCAAATCGTTTTCAAAAGTTGCAGTATGTGACTATATCGTTTTCAAAGGGAATGTAAGCCCAATGTTCCAGGGCATTATCTTAGTTGATCGAACTCAGATTTCCCTATTGGAATGTGAAGTGGCTCACCATTCACGGCTTTACGAATTTGTGAGCTGCACAGTATCAGGCGATGTGTCATGTTGTGGACTTTCCCTATAGATCCTATTACTTCCACTTGCGCTTGAGATTGCACAATTTAACTTAATAGCTAATTACATTATAGGATTGTACCATAGAATGAGTTGATTGTGCAGTGGGAGAAAAAAGTTTTCCAAGGAAAACTTTTAAGTGGATTTACATTTGATGAACACTAACTAAATTTTGGCTGTTTTGCCAATATTTGACACTTTTACCTCAGTTTCATAGCTATTACTAGTTGAGTGACAACCGTGCTGCCCACACAACGTGTAGAGCAATGTGAAACATCTTTTTCCAACCGTCCAGATTCTGGGATGCCTAAAAAACAACCGAAACCGATGATTTCATCTAAGCTTTTACAGACCAGTGACGCAAAATTGTGAACTTCTCAACTCAAGGGAACAGATGCAATAAGGTATTAAAAACCAAACACTGACCTTAGCCTAAACAGGCGTTTACATTTCACTTTTGAAAATAAAACCAAATATAATTTTTTACAAAATTAAGCAAATGTTTCCTCAAAAAAACAACTTTCAAATTATCTACTATACAAAGAAATGTGTTTTTCTCCCGTTTTCTTTGCGTACGATTGGTTGAGAGACCGACCTCTTCTAATGCATGAGTTATTTGAAGTTTAATGATGTCTTTGGCAAAGTCTGAAAGTGAACTGATAATAACTCTTTTACAGCTAGATAAAACATGTCTAACATTGTTGTTACAACTGAACCTGCTGTACCAACTCCACATCCTGGAGCCAAATATGCGAAGACGTACGAGAGCGTGGGGGTAAGAATGTTCAATTGATGGTACTGCAGTTTTGCACTTCTATGCATATTTGTAAACACTGCCAGAGCATAGCATATTGAAAATACTTTGTTTGTGGAAGTCAATGATTGTAAATTTATCAAGTTCAACAATACGTTTGTTTAACATATTGCTTTATAGATTTATAGTGTAATTGATAAACAAACTTTTAATGATGATGTTGCATATATGTGAAAGACATATATTTATAGGCCTGCAGATGACAAATAATTTACTGTAAGTGTTTACTTCGTGCGATTAACTACTCTTAACATGAACGATCTTTAACCTTTTCAACTTTCTACAACTTAATTGAAATGAGCAAATCCTTTTTCGCCTTTTATTGAAGCACAAGGTAACAACTTTCCAATATGCATATAAGATATGAAATTATCGCCAACATCGTTTTACAAGACCCTTTGTCTGGTGGCGTTCATTGAACCAACTCAGACGAAAAATGTTTGATTTCATGACGATCTGGTATTTTTAGATCTGATTTTTAAGGGTGATTAACGCGAAAGCTGTAACAGGTTGAATTCGTAATAACCATCGGTATATTCATCTGAGACTTGTTTTCAACAAATGTCTACTCGTCACTCTACAAAAACCAGTGAATTCGGAGCTGGGTCTCCCGGGGATGCAAGTCCACCCCAGAAAGTGTTGATTAGTTGAACAAATTTTCAAAAAAAATTGCCAAAGGAGCTTCGCCTATTTTAACAATATTGCTGCAATGAAAGTGTACTTCCTTCTTCATGAGAAAGAGAGACAGAGAGAGCGCGAGCGAGCGAGAGAGAGAGTTTATTGACGCAAATATTAAACAATTTCGTACAAATTAAAGCTAAGGCGCTGGGACACTGAAAAAAACTTTTAAAACAGGTTGTCTCGTCGGGCGCCCCTCGGCAGTTCATAAAATCCTATCGTGGTTTGAAGATGATGGCCGAATTATTGCGATTTTAATAAGGTTATTGTTTTGAAGAGGTTACAGTCTGCTGAATGATCATCACAGTTGCGCGGAAGTGCTGGGTCGCAACCAGTATCTATCGTGCTTTGCTCAGTTCCGCAAGGAGCTGAGGGTGGCAGAGAAAGTGTAAACCCAGCTAATTCTGCCTGGGTTTTCATAACCCTTTCGCATCCAAGCAGAGAATTGTTGCTCTGTAGCAGTTCATAGATTTTTGCCATGAAGTCAAATCTCCAACTTCTGCAATAATCAGCCGCTTGAGGAGCCACGAACAGTGTTGTGTACAAGCTTCACAAGCTGTCCAAAAGCATTTCATGATGGTGAAGAAATCCTGCATGGCCCCGGCCTGCTGCACATGATGGAGATGAACCTTCTTGGTGGATCGTCCCTGTAAAAGAAACAAAGAGACCGCCGCAGGAAAAAGAGAAACAACAACAAAAACAAAAAATGAAACAGCAATAAACAGTCAATTCATGCACTCAAAACACACCAGAATTTAAAACTGATGTTGCACTTACAGTATACACTTTTCTGACCAAATCAATGGTACATTATCGTAAATCCAAGTTGTACAGCCCTAACCTTAGCGTCATTTCTTACATCGTATAGAATAATCAACCACTATATTCATTAACCAGTTTGTCTTTTAACTGCCTCTTGAAGGCAGGTAGCAAACTATCATACAAGGAAGGATCATTGGAGTCCCAGATTTTTGGGCCAAGGTGTTTCAGAGATATTTTGGCTTTGACTGTCGAAGCCATTTGCCAAATGTATCCACCTCGTGTGGCAG
>JGI24158J21664_10000698_pt1 | contig 33068 bp, 23 predicted proteins | sample Ectturendosymbi3_FD_21664 | JGI IMG/M metagenome (IMG submission 21664)
CCCGGTGCGCCTTATGTATGAACAAAAAACTAATCAAAGCAATTTATTGACAGTGCGCCTTATACTCGGGTGCGCCTTATGGTCCGTAAAATACGGTAATTGAAAAGGAAGGACATCATATACACATTAGGAAACTTATACAATACAGTAGTATGGTTGACTTCTAATTACGTACCCCTGACTACCCTCTGTTTTCCAGTAATATCCATTTATGCAAATTTTAAGGGTACCACCACAGGAAGATGCCGTTTGTGTCACCAGGAATTACTAATATACACTATGAAACTCCGTACTTTTATCTCCTGCATTAGCACCCACCCTGCCTGTCTTTTTTTCACTGATACATTTTGGTCATTTTTTGCTGAGACATCTTGGTCACTGAAACATTAAACCCTTTTTTTTATTCATTAGCCTATACTTTCACACATTCTGTCTGAAATGACTTAATTTTTTCCAGTCATTTTGAAAACATTTCGGTCCACGAATGAAAAAAAATCAGGGCTCTTCTTAGAACAACATAAGTCTGGCTTAACTGCCTTCGCACCAGTGTCGGACGTTTCCACTCTTGCTTGCACAAATGGGGTATGGCCCCTTCTGCAACTTGTGGGTATGGTACAGAAGAACAGACTGTTGACCATTTTGTCCTTCAATGTTCAATCCATCAACCTCCCCATGGAGCACATGGCTTGACTGTTGTGGATTACGAAACAATTGAATGGCTACTCAACATCTGCCCCAAGATCTAATGCAGCTTGGCGGTGGATTGAAAGAACTCACTCTGATGATGAACTATTGTACACCACTCTTGTTAGTAAACCAACTTTGCATATATATGCTCTTGTTGCAGTATCTGTTATAGGAACATGGCAAACCATAAGAACCAATAGGTGCCTAGAGTTTGAGTGCTGTTAGTGGATCCTCCAAAACTTCACAAGTATTCTATCCACAACATTTTCTGATAAAAGTGAAACTGATGATTTTGATGAGCATTCATGAAACCAATTTAATTTGCAGCATTGAGGCATTAATGTAAAGCTTGACCACAATTGCAGTCCAGAAGTAATACTGTTTTAATCATCAAACTCTAAAAACACACAATTGGATTAGGACAGTGGTTCTTAACCTTTCTTGTCTCATTTACCCTTTAACAAAATGAAAATAATTGATTTTACCCCCAACAATATTTGGTGTGTCAAGGCATGACTTTTTTTGGAAAATGGAAATGGTCTGTAGGTTCTCCTTGAAAAACATTGTAAATTGACACTCAGATATATAAATTTTTGTGCTTATTGGAACCAATTTTAGGGTAATGCTTGTACAAAACTTATCAGTCTCTGATGTAAAAAAGTTTAATAAAATACTTACAAGTAAGCATGAATACTTTTAAGAAGTGGTTCGCTGAGATTGTTAATTCTAAAAACAATTTCATATGAGCCGGTTGGCTATATCACTGAATCAAGGGGCAAAACGTTTGAAGAAGGAATACACAGCCACGTTTAAATTTTTCTTTTTTGAAAAATGACAAGCAACTCAAACCAGTCAGTCATTCAGCGAGACTTTTGTGCTTGTTATCTGAGATTCTGGGAACAGTAGTTGAAAGAGATATTCTCATGTCATCTTTGGGATCAATGTTTTGTTTTATAGTTTTCATTAAGGAGAACCCTGCCTCACACAAGTATTTTGAAAAGGTATAATAACTTTAAATGCGTGCTTCGACAGCATTGGAAACTCTTTGCCCAAACCACACCGAAATTCAGAAAAGTCACAGTTGCAAGATATGAATTTGGAATAAAGCATTGTTCAACGTTGAAAATCCATCAATACATTTTAATAAAGCTCTTTAAAACACAAGCCCGTGCCTTGATAAAATTTACACGCTCAGTTACGTGTTTCAAAACTGTTTTCAAATATTCCTGAAAGGCTTTACTCACCAGTGCATGTCAAAGAAGAACACAAGAGATAGAATTGATGCGCGATGCCCATTTATTCACCAGAGTTGTAAAACCTGACTTCACTGAGCATAGAATAGGTGCTGTCTGTTCATAGCAAGCCAACGTGATTCCATGAGTTTATTTTGTTGAAAGAAGTTATTCATTTTTTCCTGATCATCAGTCACTTCGCCAGTTGTTTCTAGACTTTTGCACATGACCAACTCAATCTTTCATCTCAACTGCATGTATATATCGACAGTAAACCAAGAAACACGTTCAGTTCGACATGTTATTTGACTCCAGGGAAGCCAGAGAATAGGAAAATGACAGGGATTGCTCGTCTGACCTTTCCAAAGGGGGGCAACATGGGAAGAGATGCCTTTTTATAACAGTATCATAGGTAATTTCATGGTTTGTCAAGATTGATTTCAAACAACTTTATTGCAGCTATTCACACAACAAGAGAATTCAGAATGGTTTTCTATAATTTCTGCTATTACTGGTGAGGTCAATATTGTTCCTGAACAGGAACAAACATATTGGTAAAGATTTGTTTTTTTACAAGTCTCCATTCCCCTCAACCTTTTTACTGCCCCCTTGCCGTACCGTTGATGCAGCGTCCCTGGTTGACTCATCTAGCTGAAGGGTGACTCTTGCTGTATTACTTCGAATTTCATTTGCTACGTGGTCTAAAATATCACAAGACACAACACTTATACAACAACGTACTGTATGATTTGATAAATAACTTTTCTTAAGTGTTTTCTTTCTCTTTTCGGTTGTATCCATAGTGTAGAGTTTTTGATAAGTCACTCCCTAATTGTATGATGTTTCTTTCCTTTTGCTATTGCAAAAGCAATGCGACAGGATGCTTCTAATCCTAATGTGTTTTCAGAAACGAACTCTGGTATAGGCAGAGTTTCTACAGCATGAATCAAGCGCAGTTGGTCTGCAGAGACACGTGGTTGTCATGTAAGTAGGTATGTGTGGGGTTGAGTGAAGCGCAGGGGAGTAATGAGGTTAGATGGCACCTGGGGCAAGAAGCAAGTTTGGCGCCCCCATGTTCAAAGCTGAGCTCTTTCAGAAGGAAATATACTGTGTTGAAGAAAGTACTTGTAAAATTGTTGAGAATTTTTGGCACCCCCAGCAGAATTTGGCACCTCCCGTAGTAATCCGGTACCCAGGGAATTGTGCCCCCCTTTCCCCTTGTCATTACGCCCCTGGTGAAGCAAGCTTACAAAATTGACGGCTTCATCAAACCATTACCAGGCACTTGGAGAAAAAGATACAATGCAGGTTTTGAACATCATCTGTTATGATGAAGTCGACCTGAAGTCCACGTATGATTCTAGGTAAGTTACCTTCTTCGACATAACTGAGAATGTTGAAACCTGCATTTATTAACTCATTCACTAAAAAGACCAAAAAAGGCTGTTCACTGTCCAGTCCAGGGGTCACCAACCTTTGTGAAACTGAGAGCTACTTCCTGGGTACCTATTAATGCTAAGGGCTACTAGTTTGATACGCACCACTGAAGTAAAAATTTTGCTCAGTATATCTTATGTTATTATTAATGATGTTAATCCATGTGACGATATCATCATAATGCTATTTTCAAAACAGGCCCGTGGGTGCCATGTTGGTGACCCCTGGTCCAGTCTATAGCATGCTGTGAAAAGAAAGAGAAAAATGGTATGGGAGTCTGATCATTGTGAAAACTGATATTTATTGCACAATAGAGGATTTTTTAATTCTGAATCTCCTTTTAAGTACGACCTCCAAATGAAGTCGTGAACAGAAACAGTGTTGCACGCATGAGGTGCTCAAATGAATCTGGTAGCTTTACATATGTCAAGATGAGCCAAAAAGAGAAAACTTATCACTAAGCATAACTCTGAATCATAATCTAAGGTTGGTGCAGCATCTCGAGTGCGTGTGACATATCCGTAAACATACCTACTCTGTAACAATGCTCTGTGACGACTGTCCTGGAGCCGCTCACATATCTACGAACAAAACACTGTTGGATGTGGTTTTGCATTTACTCCTGAAACCAACCAGCCTAATAATCCAGTGTATTACATTTTGTAAAAATGTACATTTGCTATAATTTGTGATTCAGTAAATTTAACCCCTAGCAAGATGAAATTTACCCCAGGTGAAGAATCACTGGATTAGGATCTGCATAGGCACTTCCCAAAAATTACTTTGGATCACCAAGTTGTCTTTGACTTGGGATCATGCCAAGTGGCAAATCTTAGAGCAGTGTTTCTCAACCTGTAGGCCATAGTGCAGTTTTCGGCTAAGGCATGGAGTTAGGACAAAAATATATCAGAATAGATTTATCTAGACATCTAATCACTACAATGTGGGAAAACATTGATTGTGTTTAGCAGCAAGATTTTCACTGCATCCAGTAATAAATACGCTGCTTTAGAATGAATTGCATCCAGTAATAAATACGCTGCTTTAGAATGATGTGTGTTTATTTATGTTTATAAAAGCATAGTTTATGCTAACAAGGGATTGTGCCACACAATTTTTTACCAAAAGCGATCTGGGCCATGTAAGTAAAAAGGTTCAGAAACAACATCTTACAGAGAACAATAAACCCTACCAATTGCTTGGTCAAGGTGGTCTTTGCAGCAGCACTGGACTCATCTCACAACTAGGTTACCTGGCATCTTGAAGTCCCTGCAGGAAATTTTCACCACCATAAGCTTGTTGACAGATGTCTCAGATGCAGTAAGAAAGTGGTGGGTAGCCCAGGGCATGCATGCACAGTGTAGCACACTGTAGGTTAAAAATAGCATGCAAGATGTTATCTTCAGGTTAAGGGTTATTTTTCTATTTAGTGTAAATCAGCAAACTCATTTACTAGCTGGTATCAAACACCAATAACTAAGAAGCCTACTGCAATTTTGCCGCCTGATTTGACAACCTTTCGTTTGGTGATGCAGAAGCTATTTTACTATGCCAGCAATTAATTGAATGCAGGATGGCATGGGATTAGTTTATACAAAAAATGGCATGCATCCTGTTGAGTTGGACACTCTTACAATAAGATAAATACTGCTTAACATGTTCGGTGCCAGTGTACGACATTCATCATTCATACTTCAAAATCTCGCATGAGCCACTTTTCTTGCATCACTTTGCACCACCATAACTCTTTAGCCAATTGAGTGAAAGAGCTGATCAAACCCTCCATGGATGCAAGAAGCCTTCTAGTTTAGATTGAGGGTAGGTTTACGCATCAAAATGTGTAAACCTGCCCTTATTATAATGTCATGCCACAAAATAACAAAACATTCCAATTTTCTCAAAATCTAAACTAGCAGACATTGGAAACTAGGCTAGAACCCAGGTCCATTGAGCCTTTAATTGGCTTTCTAACGTTTCTGGTTCAAAAGTTTAGGCCTAAAAACAACAAATTAATTATTTAATTAGGGATTAATTAATTCTTTTATTATTTTTAGGCCATAACTTTTGAACCTTGAACCCTAGAAAGTCAATCAAAGGCTCAAAAGACTTAGATTCTAGCCTAGTTTCCAATAAAAACTTGAACGAAATACTTCCATCTAGTGGTTTGGCCCCAGGGCCAGGTAATCTGAGCCAAAATGGTCAAAAACCCACCCCCACTTATGGCATCAATCACAAAAAAACTCAAAACCAAAAAATTTTTTTTTCAGTGTAGACTCGAAGGCTCACCGAGTCCTTTGAGGGTTCGAACAGCCCTCTAGTACAATTGGCTGGCGAGTTATGGAGTTGCTAAGACATGCTAGAAACAGGGATTTTAAGTTACGCAAAGCTACTTGCAACGAAGGTGTTAAAGGTAAATAGACCAGCGTTGAAGGTGTTAAGTAGCAGTTCAAGAGAATATCAGAAAACACTGCACCAGAAACCCCCACTAATGATACTTATCAGCATATGTCTGAGTTGTAAAGCAGTTGCATGTATTTAACTTCAGGCAACATATTGAGCTGAAGTTGATAAAGCACATTGCCTGATTATGGGTTACTTTGAAATGTAGAAGTGATGTTGTGGTGAAGGATAAAAGACCAGAAGTTTTGCATCATTGTTTGCAGTGTCATGTATGTAAAATTTGCGCACTAACCATAGCACTACAGCATACTTATGCACAGTTTTGACTGGTTACTTTCCTCTCTGGTAGTTTTTGTATCATGCAGTGCATTTTGTTTTTAGCTTTTGAATTTCTGTGCATCTATGAGTTGCAGATCTGTGATAGGTCTAGGAGCATGTGCTGGCCCATGCTACCATTTACTTCTGACTGCAAAGTTTAGCATGTGTTGGATGTTTTAATTTGTTGTACTAACTACTGATCATGGATTCTAAAAAGAATGATAGCACATTCCAGAGTCTTGCTGGTGAACATTCCCATGCAACTGCTGCATCTTCTGCACCAAGCAACACATCTAACGAAACAACCAAAAAGGTGTTGTGTAGTTTGTAAACAGAACTAGAGCAGTTCATGTGGTAGTTGCTTTTGGAGGGTTTATATTAATGTAATCTCTTGACGTTTATGTATGCTTTATAACTGGTTTATTGCTGTCCAGTTTTTGTGCTGAACTAAAACGCTTTAATTTTCTGCTTCAAGTATGCTTGCATGATCAGGGAATGAGCTCTATTTGCAGGAAGATATTGTATTTTTAAAGGTATGGTTATTGCTATCCACTTTTTGCAACTGGGATAGCCATATAATGGGCAAAGTGGGTATAGCTCCTGCATGGTTGACGTTAAAATCACCTCCTGACTTGGCATTGCTCTCTTGCCATTGTGTGTGTTCATTTTGGTCTTGCTTATCATTCTGACCATGGATCTGTAAATACATTGACATTAAAAAGATAGATGCATTTTTTTAAGATTTGCAGTCGTTGGGACATTTTTGGATTGAATCAGACGATGAGGCAATATAGTTCATGCAAGATCTTTCTTTGATTCCATCATAAAGTAGCTGACATCAGCACAACTATATAACAGTTTTGTGTTTTATGCAATTTCCTACAGTGGGTTCAATTGCCTTCAATGCATCCTGATATTAAATGTTTCAACTTCAACATGTACACATGAGGTCTGCTCCATCAGCAGCCTGTGTGTCTAGTGCAGAGGAACAAATCATGATTATGTTGTCCTGGAATGTCCAAAACACTGACCCCTTACTGGGACATATGGTCTGGTGTATTTTAATAGAGATAGATCGATATATCGGCCTGGCCAATATTGGATTTTACCAATGCATCGGTATTGGCTAAAACAGCCAATTTTATCAGCCTCAGTAGGTGTTGACAAAATGCTGTTATATTACTCATGCATCCTGACAACTTGCGCAAGAAAGCACAACGAAGCAAGTCAAGATAGTTACCTTGCAAACAGTTACTGCTGTTTTGGAAAAATTTTCATTTTTGGCTATGGTGAATTGAATGCAGTATTGTACTAACTTTAACCTCCTTAACTTGATGCTCCGTTTTGTGCTTCCTTCCTTTTCAGTGTTAACCATCTTTCAACTTTCAAGCACGGTTTATGCTTTTTTTGTTGTAAGCACTGTAAGCAGTTCTCTTTCACTCAGTGTTCTGTTCTTATTGTTTTGTTATTTTTAACGTTCTTTTTCTATTCATCGCACTGTGTTTATCCATTACAAATAGTGTATACTATGCTAACAAGTTAATCAGATTAATTAAAAATCATATCAAAATATTGAAATTGCTGCAATTTGAAAAATTTTAGCTCATAAATTCTGATTTTTGAAATTTTTGTAAAATAGATAAGGCATAGAATCACTATATTTTTGATAATGAAGCAGAAAACAAGATGTAAAAATTTTGGAAATATTGGTTATTGGTATTGGCCCCATAAAAGCCATATCAGTCGATCTCTATTTTTAAATGATGAAACCATTAAGTGGCTGCTCAATGCATGTCCTAAAGTCTAACGTGACTGAGTGGTATATGAAAATTCAACAACCATAAACTTGCTCAAACAACAACCATAAACTTGGCTGTTTCTCATGTGTTTGAATGGTCAACATGTCACAGATTTTGATGTAAATAAATCTCGTTTGCTTAACAGGCTCATCGTAAAGGCCTGAACATGGCCATGCTGGGTAAATCAGATTTGCTGCAACTTCTCAGCATATTGGAAGGAGAACTGGAAGCCCGTGATGTTTACATTGCTAGTCTGCAGGTTTGTTGGCCTATTGTCTGGATATAGTAAGTGCGTTTGAAAACCCTTGTCAGACTTTCGTTTTGAGTATGATTGAAAAGAACTTATTTTGGTCACAATTGGGTTTGGAAGCAAATTAATTATTCACCTTTTGACTCTTTGCCGACTGGGTGTAAAAGCTCTTTTGATGAGTTCTTCAAAAGTGCGTTTTGCCATGCAAGTGTGCTTGTTGTGAAGCTCTAGATACCGTTATGTTTACTGTTTGATAAGTTACATCAGTAAACCGATGCTACAGTGCCTTTGCATTAGTTTCCTTGTGCTTCTGTTTTTCTGCTTATATTCAACATTGTTCACATATTTAAGCAAACGATTGACATGAAAAAGTTGTAATATTGATGAATTTTTGCTGATCACCAGGCACAGCTTCACCAAGATAGCTACTCCAAACAACGGTATTTCCATCACAACATTTCCGATCCGTTTATGGCGTTAATGCGAGATAATGAAGCTGTAAGTGGAAGCGTCACACCATGCCAGGAGTGCCATCCACAGCAGCTCTTCGGGAAAGATATGGTAAGACCCAGGTTTTCGATACAGTTGAATTAAATAAATAATACTTTCTGCTGATGTCTTTCACGTTGCTTGCAGTATTATGTTCTTTGAACGATGCTTGTGCATGCCTCTGCTTATCGAACTATCATTAATATTGAAAAAACTATTTAGTCTGTTACCATGCACCTATAATCCGGAGGGTTTTGAAATAAAAACGTATATTAGCGACATTTTCCGTACACTGCTAGTACTTTCCCCTATTGCAAATGCATTGTATAAACTTAAATTGTTGAAAGGTGATATTTTTTATACAAAAGAAAGAAAAAAACAAGAAATGGTTTGTCAACTTCATATTCGGCCGTTGTTCTCTCAGGACTTCTATTTCTCCGCAGCTGCGCCCTTTCCTACGTCCTTGCAATTAATCATGATACAATACATGTTATCATGGTTCACCCCACCCAATGTTTGTGTATAGCGTTCCACGGACGTTGATTAGGTCTGTGAGTTAGCAATGTTGGTCACATCCTACACCGAGGCAGTCGCCTTGTGTTTGCCGTTGTTGGAATGAACTTGTACCCCGCGGGTGACCATCTTACAGGCACAGGTTTGGGTTGCTTGGTCGACGTGCGAATCGTATTCAGAATAAAACGGTTATTTTGCGAAAATTCACACCCGAGAAACGTTGAAACAAAATAGTTTGCAGACAAGCACTGTCTATGGGCACAAGGTGAAGTTCTTTAAGTATTATTTCCCTGTCGAGTAAGAGAAGTTTTAAGCACTATTCTTAGTGTACGCAATATATTGCTGTCTTTTGCATCTATTCAGGAATGATTTGCACCGTCAGGTCGGGGTAGACGTTACAAAACTCGTTTCAATCGTGAAAACATCAAACTTGCATTTGAGAAATCCTGTGCCTGGCGTACTGTTAAACCTGGCCGAGAAAAACGACCGGCAATTTATCGTTCGTTATTTGTTTTTTTTTCAGCAAGTAAAGATCGAACCGTTACCTCTTCTGGACAAAGTCGTAACCAAGTTCAGAAAACAGCAAGAAAAAGTCAAACAGCACATGGCCCTGAATCGGGCGTATTTCAATATGGTGCGTAACAAGCATGTTTCACCTTGCTGTTGACTTCTGTAGTTTTCTGTTTTATTTATTATTAATATTATCATCTCTTGTTCTTCACTCAAACCTTGCGTTGAGGTAGGTGTTTTTCTCTGACCTCGGAGTCTTACCTGGACTGTGAGAGATGGAGAGGCCCTTTCGCGGGATGTGTGTACTTCCAAGTTTTGCTGTCTTTGCTAGACAGTTTTATTGTTTTTATTGAGACGAATAACTGACAAATGGTTGATTGCAGGTGAACAGCGAGTTGCAGGAAGAGATGCGCAAACGTCATCAGCCGACGGCAGCAGACGCTGCCAGTGCCGGTGCGTCGACCAAGGAGGAGATGGAAAAGCTTCAGGCCTTGGCGCAGACAGAAAAAGCCAAAGCCACGCGTATTGAATCGGAATACATGAAATTACTTCAGCTGGTTACGAAAGAAAGACAGCGATATAGAACGGTGTGTGGCCTGATCGCTTGATAATACAAACTATGTTTTTGTGTTTTTGACTCTGACCATAGAGGACCATCGTATCGAGTTTGTGGTTAGTTTAGTTCACATGCTGGCGGTGTTCTAATTGTTCTAACTTTTTTACGGGGGGGGGTCGAGAAATGCGCTCTTTATTTCAGTAATGGACGATTGCTGCGCAGTTAAGCGAAGGCAGCTTTTCTTTCGCAAAACTCGCCGTAGAAATTCGACGCATTTTTGATAGCGCAGTGTGAAAAAACTGGGTAATTAGGACCTGACACTCGCCGCGGCGCGACTGAGTGATCTGTCGAGAGAGGTAGTCGTCTTTCGGCGACAAAACGCAAAGCGTACTCGCCGAAAGTTTGATTCTTTGACATGTCCACGTCGTGCGGCAACTGTTCGTCGCGTTTCAGATCATAACCATGCTACTTGACGAGCGCAGCAGAACGAGGAACTCCGAACATGGAAATAACAGCGGTGATTGCTCGCTGCAAAGGAGGATTAGCGAGGTAGGTGCATTGCCGTCTTGGGACGCGGCTTCTGGTGCCGTCGCGTACTTCTGGTGTGCTGTTTGAAAAGCAACTTCAATCACGCCACGCGCTTGTTCAAGTTTATGTGAGTTAGGGGGTGATATACATTTTCGTGTTTACCAAGAAGTGCGAGGTATATTTGCGATGAAGTGTGTGTTTGCACAGTTTCGCTGCTGTACAATTTTTAAGACTTGTCGTGTGAAGAAGTGTTTGCGAAGCCAGATTTCTCGTGAGTATTTCAACCAACCATTGCTGAAGGCGTTTCGCTCTTAGCCGCTCCTCTACTTTATTAAACTTTCAATACCAGCAAATACTCAAATGTTGTAACTGTCGCTTTTTTGCAAATCTTCTAGCTTGCTTTTTACACGGAAGATTCCGGCATAATACTTCACGTGAAACAGTTGCTAGATTGCTTTGGCCTTAAGCGGCTCTCAGTTGGCTTAAACCAGTGTTTCTCCACCGGGGTGCCATTTACAATACTCAGGGGTGCCGCGAGCTAATACTTTTTTTCAATCGTAAAAAAATACATCATCCAAATGTCATCAAACCTTAAACAAATTGCTATGAGTTCGTCACTGGGTTGCCGCAAATTATATTTCTCTTCTGTGGGGCACCGCAAGCCAATTAAAGTTGGGAAACACTGGTTTAAACTGCAGTCCTGGCCGATGTCGCGTTTTCCTCAAATTTTTGGCAAATCCTTTCTTAAAAATTGGTTGTGGAAGGTCCTGAGACCAGAGTTTGGGTTCAACCGCCGTGACAGAAGACACCAGCTTATCTTTGATTTGCTGGTATCTCTACCGACTATTGCAATTCATCTTTGATTTGCTGAAAGTGATGACAATTACAAACAACCTGTGATCAGTTAAAACTCCCTGTCGAAGTACTGGCCAACAGGTTGTCGCCCAGAAGTAGGTGTTTACTTGCGCTGCAATTTTTAATGCAAATGTTATTCTTTTCAATGAACAACCCCTTAAATATAACACTACCAAGGGGTGTTATCTTACTTGGTGAGTAATGTGTGTTTCGTGAAATCCCTGTTTTCATTCATTCTATGCAGGAACCGATACCACGAAAACTTTTTCTGTTTAGATAAAAGTTGTCTTGTGAAAACACTCCTGACAAGTAAAACGAGTTGATACAAAACAGACCGCTCTCTATTCACCACATTTCGCAGCATGTCCATCACGGGCGGCTGTGGCTCTGATGAAACTCGCGTCTCTGAACCTCTGAAAGTTTTAAAAATCAAATTTCGCTGTCTTGGAGACAAAGTCTTACGACAGAGTTCGTCAAACAATAGGTTAGCAGCAGTTCGTGTGCTCTTGGCTGGCAAGCTCCGTTCAAAACAAGTGGGAAGTTAAAATTGCCTGATCTCGTTTCTGAGGCTAATCCGTAAAGGCATTGATTTTTCTTGGGGAAATGCCGAACCGTACAATCGGTTTAAACGCAACGAGTCGTCATAGCAACAGAGCTGGTGACTGCGCGGACTGTGCGATGAACGCCGCGCTGAGCGAGCCACTTATGTCAAGGAATCGCACCGAAACCGCATACATGGCTTGCGAGTGCTTTTTCGGCCGAATGTGCTGCCAAACAAACGCCAGGTCACTGCGGTGCAAGAATTCGCGCTGCTTTACAAGCCTGGACAGCGATCAGTTTCGTGACAAGAAGAGCCTGAAGGTGTCGCAGCACAGGCAATGCAATACATGCTGGTATGGCACACTCCATTTCTTTCGCCCCGGTCGTGTCAGAGGCAAGAAGAACAACCAACGGACCACTTTCATCCTTTTGACTGCGAAGTAATTTACAGAATTAAGGTTGTTTACTAGTTGCGTTGGTGCTTTTCATATTTGTAAAAATGTCTGTTGTGACAAAGACAACGTAGCGAAAGTTCAAATCCATGTCGTCCATCAGAGTTGCCTCCTGGGTTTGTTGTTGCTCTGAGGAAAAGGTGCGCGAATCGCACCACAACGTCAGATCGTTCAAGATCAGTCCTCACCAAGCCGATTTGGTATTGTACGCGTGTAGCTTTGACTCAAGCGTAATTGCTTGCTCGCCGAAGGGCCTGAAAGTGAAGCGCGCTCTTCTCGCCAGCTCACTTTTCGTGGCTCGCACGAACGAGATCGATCGCATGAGCTTCAAAATTGAAAAAGCAACTGTAGGGCATGGATTCGTGTCCCACAGCGCCATCATCAACGCCACGTCAAGTTGCTCGTGTTTTTAATGAAACGTAGGTGTTAACGTCGGTGATTTCCACGTTCCTAACTGAAACCAAACTGTTTAGCCTTCACGCGCGCCTCACTAGTTCCACATATCTTTCCCGAATTCCCTTCATGCGGAGATTGTAAGTATGGTGATGTACTGAAATGTCCGTTATGTATGCGTAATCAAAGATGACGCTTTTTACGTTTTCTTTCAACTGAAGATAAAAAACGCTCTGAAAATACGCAGCTCAAACATTCCAAGGTGCTCGCTTGTTCTTGCAGCTTACGTTAAAAAACGCCGAGCTGGAGTCGTCCTTGCTCGCCTGCAAAGAAAGCGAATTGAAAATGAGAAGGCAAGTCGAGCAGCTCTTCGAGAAAGCGAAGCGCCTGAAGCTGAACATCGAAACGAAGGAGGCTGCGATGCAGAACAACAGCAGCGGGGGCAGCGGCTCATTCAGTCGAACGCCGACCGAAAGCCCCCCACCTTACAGCGCAAATGCAGTGCGCCGTCGACACCTGAGCCAACCAGAATACGAAACGCCACTGCAGTCGCCTTTTCCGATGCAAGCCGACCTCGAGCGCGACGGCAGCGATGAACTTCTCGCCGACGCCGCCGGCGTCTCAGTCAAGCGATCTTCCAGCGTGATCGAGAAAAAGGTCTCCCGTTGCAAGGCCGACGAGACGAGTTGCCGCGAATCGCTGACCAACGTCGGTCACCGCGGCAACCAACGCAAGTTGCCGAACTCGTTGCCTGGAAACGCCAGGAGCGGCGACAAAGCCCCGCTTATCGTTTCGTCGCCGACTTCCGGCGCCGCCGATTTCGCGCTCAACTCGCCCAACGAACCTCATGCGCGCTTCCCGTTGAGCGCGCAACCTCCTCGCGCCGCTCACCGCCCCTCCTCGGCTCCGTCGGCTCTCACGTCATCGGCCAACCCGTTTCACGTCACTCGACACAAGTTCCCGCGAGCGGCAAAACCACCGTGCGCAGTTTCGCCGGACGCTTCCAGCGGCGTCAGCGCAGAAGGAAAAGGGTGAGCGAAAAATTAGGGCCTTTTCGAAACGAATGTCGGGCTTGTTCAGACAGGCGCAATTTATTTTATTTTTCCAGGTTTCAAACGAACGCGTGTTGCATTCTAAAGCAGCCGAATAACACTTGTTAGCTCAAAAAAAAATTAACCGAGTGCCGCCTGGCTGAGTACACAGGGCGCAGCGAGTTCTTGTGATGTCGAACTGGTGGTTGATTAAGCAATATTTTCAAAATGATAGTGCGTCCCGAATTTTACCGGTTCAATTCGTTCACAGGACGGCGACCGCAATCAACAACGAAAAAGACGACAGTTGTCTTCCTTCTGTCCCCAAAGCAACCAGTCCCAGTCTGCCAAAAAAACAAGATGGTGGTGTCCACAAGCCCCAGCCACCGAAACCTCCGAAGTCGAATCAGGTACAGTGAAATGATTCAAGGATGTATATCAGTAACATCTAGTAGCTGGCTATAGTTTCAAAGAAAATGTACCTAGCAGTCAATGCTTCTCTTTAAACAAGTGGTTTTCGGACAAAAAATATCGGTTTTACTGCGGTGTTGAAAAAAAGGGGCTTTCTGGTGAAATGCGTGGCTTTTGCGCAAGCGTTCTTTCGGCGTTCCCGTCTAACGGTAGAAACTGGAGATTGACCGATGTGGCTTTTTTGAGGCGATAACCGATATTTCCCAAATTTTTAAATCTTGTTTTCTACTTCATAATAAAAAATGTTATGTATTCTATGCCTTACCTTTTGTCAAAAACTTCAAAAACCAGTATTTGTGAGCTGAACTTTTTCAAATTGCAGGGATTTCAATATTGTACTATGATTTTTAATTCATCTGATTAATGATGATGCTTTTGTTTCGGCTGCCACGGCCGATGCGTGCTTCATAGTTGATCTTGTCTGCTTGTTTATGAAAACGCACCTGCTAGCGTTGCTGCAAGATAACTGTCTTGACTTGGTTCACTATGCTTTCTTGCGCAAGTTGTCTGGATGCGTGAGGAATATAACAGCGTTTTGTCAACTCCTATTGAGGCCGATAAAATCGGCCGTTTTGGCCGACACCGATATATCGGTAAACCCAAATATCGGCCCGATCTATCGGCCAGGCCAATACATCGATCTGTCTCTAGTAGAAACGATTAGATCATTAGATGAAGACTGTCATACCCTCGATGGTCCAGCAGTGTGACGCTTTAATTCTTATTGGATTTACTGCATTTCATGCAACGGTGTGATTGATAGATCGGCTTCAGCCAATCACAAAACGGCTGCTCAAACGGATCCGTTCCGAAAGCGCGGCCACCCCCCCTCCCACCGAAAAAGCCAAACATCTTGCCCAAGAAAAGCAGGTTTGTTGAATCGTTTGCGTTTAAAACAACTCAGCATTCACGCGAGCAAAGTTTTAAGGGAAATTTCTGCTGTTAGTGTAGGTTTCACTGCGTTTTGGTTTCAGCGTGCACAATAAGTTAATTGCCGAATTTCGCAATCCAAGGTCTTCTATGTGGGGTTTAAATTTTGACAGCTTTGGCAACAGGCCGAATGCACTGGGAAAACAACGTGATGAAAACACTGGTTGCAATAAGAATAGAAGCTAATACGTATACGCATTAATCGTTGTTTGGCCTATGTGAAACAAGATGATATTTGTTTACGAAAACCCGTATTTTTGTCGTAAAAAGTCTTGCCACTATATCGTAGGACCCTAGTAGCACTTCGACCAACCATTTCTGACTTTAAAAACAAGTTTGCAACATCCTCGTCCCTCCTGTCTCTCAGTAATAATTCCGATACTCTACTTTGGGGGTGCAGTTTCAAATTAGTGGTGTTGCGATTCACGCCAGGGCCGTGATGTGCTCAGCTGTTGAGGGAAGATCTGTGCTTGCGAATGATGTTGATTGGGCGATATTTTGAAAAGTTGGAACGTGGTCTGGAACCTTTTTCTTAGAATTACTTGCAGTTTTCAAGCTTAGTTTAAATAAAAATTCCATCGTGAAAAAATTTGTGCAGTGTGGTTTAGAAAAACTTTCGGACAGGATATACATAGTATAGCAAAGTAGTAGACTTGGTCAGTGTTGTTTGGGAGTTGATATTGTTGCAACATCTCCGGTGGTGTTGCGTTGATTGTACAGTATGATTCACCACGAAGGGGATGTGGGCGAAGAACAAAAATATATGTATGTGGCGCGAACAAGCAATAATAGAGTGATCTCGTCGGGTGATCTCTATTGTTGCTTGGTGCCACAGTGCGAAGCTTTGCACACATGCTGCTCGGGATTTCCGATCGCAACAATATCAATATGTGAACAGGGATCTTTGACGAGATTTGGGCAAGAAAGACCACCCTGCTTAGGAGATCATGTGTTACAAGCTTGTTTAAATCAAATAGGGTAACCCTAGGGCAGCGGTTCTTGAAGTTCGCCTTAATACCCCGAGGGGTTATTCAAATTAGATGTTGGGGGTATTCAACAACGTTGAAAAGTGAAGTCCAAATCCGGACTCAAGTCCTCATTCTCTAAGAACTTGGATTTGCTTCCGTCCAGACTGACTTTGTTAGTAAACTCTGTTGAAAAGGGATATCCAGATTGACGAAAATTTGACTTAAGGGTTTTGAGGCGTTAAAACTTTAAGGACCACTGCCCTAGGGTTAGGGGGTTTCAGCAAACAAAAAGGGGTTCGGTGATGTTGTCGGATAGCTTTTTGTGGGGGCAGCAACATGGCGTCCTTCATTGACCTACCGTTTGTGTTGCTTGGTCGATGTCCATCCTTCGTTTATTACGCCCACGTTATTGCGATGCAACGTAGCAAGCAAGCGATCAACGCCTTGTGCTGTTTTGTTTCAGCACCAAGTTGCCGGCTCGACCAAACCACGGCAAAGACGAGCCTGGAAAAACAGGTCGGTACCAGCACTGCGCCCTCATCCGTGTGTGCTGAGTGTTGCTCCAAGAATTATTAACCGCGATTTGTATCACAGGTAGTGGACCGCCGCCGGAGAGGGGGTCACGCGTGTCTGTTGCCAGGGTGTCCGTTGCGCCGAACTCAAAGCTGCCGGTGAGTAGACGTGACGGCGTTCAGAAGCAAACCTGAGCGTCGAAAGGGGAGGAGCAGGAGGGGACCTTGTCCCCCTCTGGATTTGAAAATTTAAAATTTTTCCTATTAGCTTTTTACCAAAAAAAGATTTTCTTTAGTTTCGAGTGAGTAAAATGAAATTTCACCATTTTTGGCCCCCTCTGGAAAAAACTTTTTGGCTACCCCTGGGAAAATCCACAATTCCCCCCCTGGAAAAAATCCTTCCTACGCTCATGGCAGCACCGCTACCGTGAGCTGCAAGAGGCTGTAGTCGAAAAGCTCTGATATAAACTTCATCTGTGTTGTGACGTAACAACCACTTGTTAGTTTTCGTTGCCAAACGCTTGCTTACCTGTCATTGGCTCGTTTGTGTTGTTGCTGTGCGCCAGTAGTGAACACGATTCGAACGACGGCGACCCGAAGTCTCGCGCTAACCTTGGTTGCCTGAGCAGCAGCAGATGTGACGTAACCAAGATGAACTCATCTGTTTATGGTCCACTTTCACCGACACGATCGATGCCACTTGTCTGTGAATTGTGACGCGATCACTGGCCGGACCCGAGCGNAGTTGCTCTGTTTGTCCCAAACTGGTTGTATTTGCAAAGTTTGTTTCGTCAAGAGTTAAAAGCGCTAACGTCGCTTCGCTTCTTAGAGCCCGATTTATCTGTTTATCTACTATCTGACCGGTTTATCTAACATCTTTTTCGTTCATACTATCAGAAACACAAGATGCTTTTTCGTTCAGGCTGCTGCGGTCATAATTTTTTATCAAGAGCTTTACTGGCATACGAAAGCGAGTGTATTATCTTAAAGCCCCTTGACCCTTCATGACCAAAACAGAGATGAAAGATTGGGCCAGTACGAAGGGTTTGAGCCTTTCCACTTAAATAGGGATCTTGCGTCGCACTAAGCCTTGTTTAAACCTAAACATACTGTTCTTCAGCCGCTGCTTCTTCAACCGGGTGCGATTCATAGAGAACTGACAAAGCGACGTGCTCAAACGTGTAAAGGATGATAAGTGCCCGTCTATCGCATAAAGCGCGTGAAACCTTAGCCGCGGACATGCCTTTGCATGACAAACGCTTGTACACAGCTGCCGTCGATTGTGCGATAAGAGCCCGCGATACCTGAATTTTTATTAAGACGAAGACGCTCTGCCGTCAGTGTTCATTACAGAGCGGCGTTTTGCCGAGAGTCGCATCATAGCTTCGTCAAATTACCTTTGGCCTCGAAAGACATTTTTATTTTCTCACAAACCTATATTTCGAACGTTTGGGTCGAAACGATGCCAAGATCTCCAGGTTCCATCCAACAAACCGCACATTCAATCCATTTTTCTGCTTTTTCCTTTTGCTGCGAAATTCGACCCGTCGTTTCTAAGGTTGGTTGTCACTGCAACGGACTGAGGCGTTGCGCTTTTCTGTGCAGGCGGAGCACCACAAGCTGACGAACAAGGGCAGCGCGAAGCGACCCACGTCCCTGAACACCAACGCAAACAACAACCACACGATGCCGAAGCGTCCAGGTAGGCTGAGTGCCACCGCCTGTGCCGGTGGAAGAAAATCAATCAAGGCATTGTTTCAAAAGACACGTCTGTCTGTCTCGATTGAGCCGTAGCAACGTGCTCCCGCCCACGCATGCGTTACCGTTCAGCTGATTCACGTCACTGAAAACGATTTGGAGTTAATATTGAATAGGTGGTACTTCATAAACGTGCTTTGACTGACGGACAGGTGGTCGCGACGCCAGCTTTATGCGCCGTGAAGAGCCCTGTAGCGATTTCGATGCCCGCAAATCACATAACGCTGTCAACTTTAACAGACTGTCTATGGAAAGAAATCCTTTCCCACCAAAGAATCAGACACTTGAAGATCTTACAGAGTATATATTTCGCCTATGAAGTAGGCATCATCAGCTCTTATTCAAATAGAACTATACGAGAAGGTTAACAGGCCAAACTTTGACAGGCTGCAGCGGCTTAAAGCTATTTTTTAATTGTTTCCGAACGTACCTGCTGGCAATGTGATCTTGCGTAGAAATACAGCTTGTCGCGCACGTAATTGAGGCTTGAAACGTATTGAGACAGGGTTTGAGAATCGACGATGTATTTGCAATAATTAAAATGAGTCTCCTCACACAAGCATTAGCCAAGCAATTGGTCTTGGTCGCCTATGTGATTCCACGCTACGAGTCCCTTTTGTGCTTCTTTGCGCGCTTAACAGCTTGATGAAGGTGAGCTGCATGCCGCAGAGTCACATCTGACACACATGTGCGCGATGAAGTTAACTCGCGGTTGCGCTGCTCTTTGTTTGCAGCGTCGGGTGCTTGTTCTGCCTCAAGCTTCTTCGTTGTTGCGCATCGCCTTTGACGAGTAACTGCTTCTGCGCAGCTCATCGTGTCAAGTGTCTGACGCGATAATATATGTTTTTGAAAAGAGATTTTTTATCATGTCGGAGCAGCAACAAACTTTAGGTCGCGTTTTCCTGAAGTGACGTTAAAATTGTGCGTCATCACAACGTCACTACAGTATTTTGTCTTGAGCCAAGTCTTCGCGCGATCTAAAAGATCTGGCCGATTTACTGCCATTGTTACCTCGTGAGGGGCGTTATTGCGCTCTGATGAAGCGTTTGGCCAAGTTCACGTGAACATTTGGTCACACCCAGGTATCTATTCTGCCTTGCAGTTCTCTGTCGTTCTTTCGAGCGGAGTTGTCTTTTTTAACTAAGATCAGAAGTTTTCGGCAGCTTTCTTGCAACGACCACAGAACGTCTTACTTAGCTCGAATGTCCTTTCAACTGCCAACGCGCTGAGGCGAAGATTAACAGCCCAAACAAGAGATTTAGTAATTAATAGTGATTTTTCCGCGTAAATTATTGCAAGCCGCCAATCCCTTATTGTTGAATGCGTCTCAATATTTACGTAGCGCACTGAACAATGTCTACACACATAGCACTGCGGATGCTAGAACTTGAAGTCGGGCCAATCAGCTGTTGGCGCGGACTTGTTTCCATTGCGGGTCACAACCTCAATCACTCTAGCAACGTCACAAACACGGTGACGTTCAGCTTTTATATTTCCATTTATTTGTCGTGTTCACATAATTTTATACAGCTTTGGGTAAAAGTCTATTATGAGCACGTGTCAAACTGGTGGCCCGCGAAGCTTAAATTTTAAGCCTCAGCCTGTTTATTTTTTGGAACTGTAGTGGTTTATACCTGTTCATAAAGGCGAACGACGTCTTTTGCTATTTTAGTCATCTTGCTGACCTGACGTCTCTCTTTCAAAAATGTTAGTCAGTTTTAAGGCTCCTTTCACTGTAAAATAACCCCTATTACGTCACAGAGACAGGGTTCCCACGCGGTATTGAAAAAGTATTGAATTTCAAAATTGGTTTTCAAGACCTTGAAAAAGTATTGAATTTGGCCAAAATGTACATCAGGTATTGAAAAAGTATGGAAATTCTAAATGGAAAAGAAATCTTGAGTATCTGAGCAGAATTTTACTGAAGGCAAAGCACATGTGCAGTGTTATGCAATGTGTAAAATTGGTTTTCATGACTAAGAATTTTGAAAAACGAAGAGAAGTAATGGTATTAAATTTTTTTTTATTTAGTAAGGAAAAGGTATTGAAAAAGTACGGAAAATGATTTTTGAAAAATGTGTGGGAACTCTGCTTTCCGAACCGGTTTTCATGCGTCCGACATACATTCAACTCTGTCCTACTTTATAATGTCGGTGGCGGCGGTTAATGGCGGAGCGATATCTTGTAAAATACCCGTTGCCGCACGATGCCCGAGGAATCGAAAGGAAACAGAATGTGGAACAAGACCCGTGAGCTCAAGGGCGCTTTCCAAGTAGTAATTGTGCGTCACAATGACCACGCACGTGACCGCGCGGAGCACCTCGCGAAAGAGCTGTTCGGTGCTCAATCAAAATGCTTTTGTCTAAAGTATACAGTGTTTACGACGGTAAGTAGTGCGCTACGTTGACTTAGCCCGGGCAAAAGGCGGTATGCTACGATCTTATTGACTTTGAAAACTGAGCAGTTTTTTAAAACTTTTCAGAGTCTTTCTTTCGGGGCTCCCGGCGTACGCTGCTGGCAAACATTCTACCGAACTACCAGGCTGCGTTCACTGTGTTGCAAAATTTTTTTCGGAGTCTCGCATTTTGTCGTGCATTTTCAACCGACGCTGCTGTTGCTTTGGCGGCGAAACGCGTTAGCGGAGTTACATCTCGTTTAAGCTGCATGATGAGACATTTGCGCTGTTTCTCACACGAACGATTGGAATGAAGTAGACATGGATGCGACGCAGGTCTGAGGTGTCCTGGGCACTGCCTCCGGATCATGGGTGGCTGGATATAAAGTCACTGGCTTGAGAAATTATACCAGCTCGGAAGACAAGGATGGCGGCTAGCAAGATTTCCTGCCTGCCTAACCAGCCGTAACCGATCCCTGCACACTGGTGGCTGCGAGTCTGTTGAATATATGTGTCCGGAAGTTGCTTGGAGGCCGCTGAAGATTCTTGGCGGCAGCAGCGATAAGTGAATCGAAGCCGCGTGTGTCATCATTTGCATGCATTGCAGGCAAACTGCGCTCGAACGTCATGGGGACCAAATTCACAGTGTACGACAACGGCTTGAAGTGGGGAAGACCCGGAATCAATACCGACCGAAGCAATGGGCGCGAGGAACTGGCGGCGATCTGCTACCAAACGAACGTTCTCGGCTTCAAAGTATGTTGATACGTTCGGTGTTTGCTGCAGTGAACTTCCAAGTCGTCCCGGAGACAAAAACCGTCCACGTTTTCTGCTTTGTTGGATTTGAAACTGTTGCTTTGACTGTAGAAAGCTGATGGCGATTGCTTCGGCTTTCTTTAAAAACTTTTTTTTTGTTGCTGTGGTTCGGTTCTGCTTTTAATTCACGACTAAACAAGGGACGTTGCAAGCGAACACACATCGTGTTAGTTTCGTCAACAGTGTTCAATCGTGCGTGACTTGCGCGCGCAGAACCAGTTGCGCGATCTCTGACGCGCACATGGGCGAGTGTCGCCAGACAGATACTGCTTGGTTCTCCCGCTCGCACATCGAACAACTTTAATTCTGTTGCAGGGACCCCGTAAAATGACGGTGATCATCCCCAGCATGGATCTCGCCCAGCAGCGCGTCAAGTTCAAGCCAAACAACGTGAGTTCTCGTGGTTGTTACACGCTCCCCTCATCGTGCTACTGGCGAGTGGCGGTTCATCCCAGGCGCTCAGTGTGTGAAAACGTGCTTTCAGAAATTCTAGTTGCAAGAACTTAAACTGATTTTCCTTTACTAGATTTGCTCTCCTCAATGTGCAGTCAGGGCCATGGAAGTTACTGAGTTACCTCCAATTTGACGTATTGGTTCTTGCAAATGAAAAAATGGCCAAAACTGTTTTCCCCGTGCCAAACCATCTCGAGGCCTATTCCGTTTTAAAAACAAGCTGCAGCCTCATGTTTTACCACCCACCTTCTCACTGACCAACAGCTTCAGTATTTATGTGCCTTACTGGCGTGAATAGATTTAATTCGTTATTGCAGATTATATATTTTCAAAGCTGTTTTTGTTTATTAATTCTGGAGAAAAACAATTTCAAAGGGTTTGTGGTCTCCTTAGTTCAGGCTTTTTTAAGGTGTTTTAGGGACCCGATTCGAGTCTCTAGAATTGAAAATCGGGCCCCTAGAATGACAGAAATCGGTTACCTATAGGTCCATACCGGGCACCTAACATTTTTCTTAAAAAACCTGCCTTATTTCTTTATGGTCGTTGCCCTGCTTGTACGAATTTTGTAAACGGAAATGCTGCTGACAAACAATAGGACGACGAATTGAACGGTTCGTTCGTTTGCAAAAGTTACCAAACGTCGAAAAATCGGTTGCACCTGTTTTGCCCGTCATGACAGTTGTCGAGCATTCACAATCTATCCCTGTCTGTTTCGAAAGTGTGTGCAGAAGGCATGCCGTTGCGCATTTCATGCGCGAGCGGTTGGGTTTCCTCTTCACAATCCCTTTACAAGATCGCGCAGTGTTTTCTTTTTTTGTTGTTGTTTTTGGTCAAGTCAGCAGTTAATATTTAAACATCTGTAATGGTTGAAGGTAAATTTTTTACTGCAGCTGTCGCTTAGCGACATCGTGCGTCGCGTGGCGGTTTCCAAGCAACGAGACTTTGAACCCATCAGTGCCAAGCGACGCGATACTTATTCTTCGGCAGCCGGCCTTCCCGGGGGCTGTGCAAATAAACGCGGCTTGATAACGCGACTTAAACAACTCGTCGAGCAACCAGGCTGGGCCCCTCTGATAAGGCCCGTTATGGTCATAAGTTGCGTTCATCGATTGACTCAAGTACTCCGTGTAACAGTAAGAACGGGTTCCGAAGGAATGTTGAGCTGGTGCAGAGACTCACTGATCGAAATCTGAGCATTCGAAAATCCTGCCGTCACAGCCTCCCACTTTTAAAGTAAGACAGGTGCGCGACCAAGGCGGCCGCGTTGGTGCGGAGCTCTGCCAATCAAACTCGCCACAAAAATTGGAAATGCAAGTAAACTTCCGACATTACTTTCGCTTGGACGTAAACGCGTCGCCATTTTGTAAGATGCTGAATTCTACCTTTGCTAATTTGCGTCCTTTAAGCTGAACAGTGTCAAGTTTCAATTAATCAATAAAACGTATTTCTGTGGCCAATGAGTTGCGCAACAATGCGACACGCGAAAGCTTCGCGGTATGTGCTGACAAGGGACAACCGAACTAAATTTTTAATGATGTTATGAATAAACATAATCCAATAAGGACTTGGCTCTTTACCACCACCCCCTGACACCCACTTCTTCGCGGAGGCGTTCCACAATATACAGCACGTCGTGGTGCTACTTCTGTAGTGCAACGCTCTCGCACACGCAACTTTTAGCGCAACTTGCAACTTTTTTCCCGACGTTGTATTTCTGATCGTGATATATTTTTTGACATCAGTCTTGTTTTTTTTGTTACGGCTTGGCACGCCGCTCGATTTCGTCGTCGCGCAGGAACGCGAAACCATCTTGTCGAGATGGCAGAACAAGAACATGGAAAACCTGATCGAGCTGTCCAACAAGACGCCCATGTGGAATGAAGGTAACGTTTGAGCAGCGCGCCGATTCTTGCCATGGAGGCGGCCGCGATCTTACTCGGAGCACTTCAAAGGAAGCTTAGCGTTTTCCGTTCCTAGAATCGCCGACCTGACCTTGCGCGTTTCCGTTGGCGTTGTACGTTTTGCTTCGCCCGTCTCGCGTTTTTGTGCGCGCGGCCAACTTGCTTTTCGTTGCGCGCAGACACGCAATCGTACGTGCTGAACTTCGGCGGCCGGGTCACGCAAGCGTCGGTGAAGAACTTCCAGATCGTTCACCAGAGCGACGGTAAGTGGCGTGCGTGCCGGGGGAGAAGGAAGCGCTAGAGACCGTTGTTGGTGCTCGGCGCGACACCTGACGGCGATTTGCCTGCGCGTTCGCTTCAGACGAGCTTGCGTTCGGAAAAACTTCAATGAAGCAACCAGCGACCACAAACTGGTGGCCCTTCAGTTCAACTGGTATATTGTATTGTGTGCAACGTCTTCACTCCCACACGCAGCGCGTGAGACTTAAGCGTGCATTACAGTGACAAGGAACACACAAATACATGTAAGAACAACGAGGATATATACGCTTGATGTCGCTAATACGTTTACTTTGATGAAGCACAAGCATAAAGGGCGTGCGAATGCATGACGCCATCACGATTATAAAAACGTATTGCTGCGATGACTTCCAAGTACACCGATTTATGAAATGCATGGGGGAGTGGGAGGCTGCGAAGGACCAGTGGCCATTAAGGCTGCATCCTGCCTAGGACGACATTTATACTGCACAAAGCATTTCGTGCATTAGTTACAGTAAAATAGCCAGTACGTCGTGACACTGATGCGTACGCTGCGAAAAAATGCTCTTGCTGACACGAAGAACAGATAACAAATGGCGCCATGGGTGTCGGAAGGGGGGTAGGACATGGTTCACCCCTGGATTTTGAAACTTGATGTTTTGCTATTAACTTTTTTATAGAAAAAATGTTTTTCTCTCAGTTTCAGAGCTGCTGAAAGGAAATTTCACCACTGTTTCTCCACCGAAAAAATTCTCTTTGGTCACCCCTTGGAAAAATCCATTCCACTATCTCCCCCCACCCAGCCTTTCCGACGCCTGTGATCGGTGCTTAGCCAATCGCGATTGATTTTGTTCTTGTTTCAACAGCTGACTACATCGTGATGCAGTTCGGTCGCGTGGCCGAGGACGTCTTCACCGTCGACTACAACTTTCCGATGAATGCGCTGCAGGCCTTTGCCATTGCTCTTTCCAGCTTTGACGGGAAGCTAGCTTGCGAATAAAACAGCCGCTCTCTCGCTCTCGATTCCTTGGTCGCGTGTTTTTTCGAGCGACGCGGCCTTCCGTCGTACCGCTGGCCCGAATCGGGCACCGTCACCGCGATCTGGCTGCGAAAACCTTTCCGGGTGCTTCGATTTGGTGCGGACTCAGGTTTGGCAAAAGAAAACGGACCTCGCATCCGAACACGCCCCCCCCCGAATTCCAAAAGTCGCGCAAAAGCTGGCAACTCAGCACGCGTAGTCTATTTGTTTGCTGTGCAATTAACCTGTTACACCTGTCATGGTCTCCTGTCGCGGCTGCGCGGACGTTTTCCGTCCCGTGAGTCCAAATCCGGCGTTTGGGCCGTATCGTATGTGCGTTCACCGGGTTCGCTTGCCGAAATAAAAGCAAAGCGTTTTGCTTCGCACTGCACGCTTCTGCACTTGCGTGCCACGCAGAGCGCCCAAAAGCATTTTCTCGAATATATTGCTTGTAGGTAAATTGCGCTTTCGTTGCTCGATGTATGTCCACTGTACAGAAAAAAAAAATTTGTTTTCGACGGGGCCAATGTACTCGTTGCCGCCGCGTCCAGCGCACGGCGGCCAATCCCGTTTCGCCGAGAACCGTTTTTGTGTCGCGCGCATTTACCGTTAGCGTTTACACCAAAACAACTTGACCTCCGTTCGCCGCAACACAGGAATTGTGTGGCAGCGTCGCTGCAACCGCCTGCTCGCAAGTGCCGGTTGCGATCGCGACGCGACGTCGAACCTGACGAAGGCGTCATCGCTTGCCTCTGTTTCGCTCGGGAGCCTGACGACCTTTTCGCTCGTCCTGTTCCNGTTTACCTTTTTTCTTTTCACACGCCATTGACCTACGCACCACCACGCCGAAATGCGATTTCGCGACCTGTGTGCGCTTTTTCTGCAATCGCTTAGGACATTCCTTGGTCAGCGCGCTGTCTTCAACGCCGAGCAATGCGCTCCCTTCCGCATCGGATTTACTTTCCTTTATCGTTCAAATTAACGTCACACTTATTCGTGTACGCCACCGCCTGTTCCAAAACTGACCCTTTTCCCGCTTGCCGGTCATTGTTATACTTCGTTTGCAGAGAAAAACACTTGTGCAGTGCAGCAAACGCGGTGACCTTCAAACCGCAAATACTCGTTCCCGTCTCAGCGTGAACTGAGTCGCTGTGATCCGTTGATTTGCAGCTCGTTACTGGACAGTTTCGCACCAAACAATTATCACCTTTTCAGGTTCTCATGTATCGAAAGCGCTGGCCGCTAACGTGCGGGAATCCTTACGAGCAATGCTGCCAATGTAAGTTACCGTCTTGCTGCCAGTCGGGAACATGACGGTTCTCGCAGCGAAAATAGGTAAATGCCTCTTGTCCCTCCAGTCCCCTCAACAATAAGCCATTACCCCGGCGACGGATGTTGCTTGTAGCCTTTCGTTTGCTCTGCTGCCTCCCGATGCACTCTGCTGTGTTTAGTGGTCAAGAAAAAACGCGCATTGTACGCAGTTCTCCCTCCCTGTGGGGGGGACAGCAAAATGTCACTGGGGCCGGGTCAAGAAACATCGCGGAATTCGCGCTCTTCAAAAATAACTGCCTCTTCACCGGCGTTCTCAATCGGAGCTTGTCAGTTGCGCTCGTTATAAGATGCGAGTATTTTTTTGAAAATCATTGGCTTTTGAACCGTTTTCCAGTATTGTGACAAAACAATGCCTAACTAACGTTTATATTTGCTTCTATTTCTGTCAACTGAAATGACGGTCTTCATTTCAGGCTTGCTTTTTTACTACGTAGTATGGCCGGACTCCTGTTCCCAGCTTCTTTTCCCACCAGGCTAAGCACAGCCGTAAATTGCGGAAGAAAAGCTGAACTGAGTTCTGCTCCTCCCTTCTGCTTGGCCCGGAGCAACGTATCAACCACGGCAACCTATTACGTTGCCCCCCTCTCCCCGGTCGGACCTCTGGCATATCCTCGCCACTGTCACGTGGCGTTGATCCCCCGTATCATCCGAAAAAAGAATCGCCCGTTAAATCGTGTGCGCTGCGCTGTAACGTTGCTTGAATGTGAGCGACGGACGCTTATTTTCACGCGCATTCGATACAGCTCCGACAGGCAGGCGTTCGAGGGTGCGCGACGTTTTGACAAGCCCACCTCTTTTTAGAGAAATTTCTACAGCTTTCTTGATCACGTCGTGAGCCATCGCCGAGCGCTTCGCTCGGACTTCTTTTGAATGTACACGATCGTGTGTGCGTGTCAGTATTCAGTGTTAGCGTTATTTGTTTTCCGTCGCATTTTGTCGTCACGTATCACCCTGTCGTTCGTTTATGTAAGTTACCTCCGGCCTTAACTATCCTGAGATGGACCCACATAACTCGAGAGAGTGCAGGGACATTTGAACGTCGCCTGATATTGGTAAAGCAAGTGATCAGGCGTGTTTTTAAAAACCTTTGGACCTTGCTAAATGAAAACGCCACAATTTTCATGGATTCTATTTGAATAAGAGCTGATGATGCCTACTTTGTAGCGAAATATATACTCTGTAAGATCTTAGTGTCTGATTCTGTGCTGAGAAAATATTTCTTTCAATAGGCAGTGCCACAATTTTCATGTAAGATAATTCTAAATCAAGCAGAATGGTCGTGACCTGTGTCTATAAAAACACAACTTTCCTAAACCCTAAATAAAGGAATAGCAGCTTTCTACGACTCATTGCCAGCTTGCAACTAAGCTTCTTGAAATGGCAGCTCGCACGTGGTGTTCTGGTTCCAGATATGTCCCGGAGGCAGAAGCTGCTGTGCAAAAAACAACAATCTTCTCGAAAAAAAGTTGTGATAACTTATGCGTTGCATTATGCATTTGGGGAGACACTGCTCGATTTTACTGCGGTTGTTGGTTTCATTTTCTTATACGTTGCGAACAGCCGTCGAAACTAAATGCAGATGTCGAAGTCTGTTCGGATGCCATCGATGCCCGTCGTTCTAAAGTCACATGCTTGTGCTGCGTTCCAGCTTAGTATCAACACTCTTCCGGGAGGCATTGTTCAGATCTAGGCATTCTTCTCGCCTGCGTGTTAATTCTGTCGTTTGTCTGAATGCTCTTCGTCGCGCGGGTTGAGCGATGCAACCGAAAAATCCATGAGGAAGGTTTTAGCCCTTCGAACACAACACGCGCTTTTGATCGTGAGAATTTGACGTTTTTTAAATGCTCTTGCTTGAAACGAAGAGCGCGTGCTTTTCGGGACGTAGCGAAATATAACAAGAGGCGAATACATTGTCAGGATTCTCCGGGTGTCGCTGGCCGGTGAAGGCAACTGGCCGCAGATTGGTTTCACGGTCGTTCTGCGCCAGGGTCTCAAACACGCGGGCCGCAAGTGGCTCGCGAGGTCGTTTTTGTACGGCCCGCGATACTTCTTGGGAATTTTCAAATAATTAACATTTACGGTATTTAGTTTATTCACCGGTATTTAAAAGTGTTTCTTCACCAGTGTGTATTTGGTTTATTCACCGGTGTTTAAAAGTGCTCGGCCATCGAGTGAAGTTCCTTTCAAACGAATGCAGAGACGGCCAGAAATGATTTGCCTGTGACTCGTGAAACCTTTCGCAGGAATTAAGATGTAAAAGCTGTTTCTAGTAAGGTTCAGATACCACTATTGTTTCGTCAGCGTCATAATGCGGCCCACGGGCTACTTCGTAAGTCCTCATTTCGCCCTCAGTGCAATTTGAGTTTGAGACCCTGTTCTAAAATACAAAGAACGCCTGTGACTTTAGCAGTGCCGAAACAACGAAACGTTCTGCTTTATATTATGAGACGCTCAACATTGTTCCTGTATTTGTATTTTTTTAAGCTTGCGCTGGGTTATCTGTTTCGGCTAAACGGATAAGTATGTTATTACTGCACACGGTTGAACCTTACAACACGTCGACATACTAAAGCATGTTTACTTAAATGCCGCAATAATTTTCCAGATGGCCAGTTGCTGGTACATGAAGCGTCACTTGTGAAACGGGGGCTTACAAGTCATGTGACCTGTTGACTGACACGATACGGGGATCTTACTTGCGATTATGCCGCGAGCAGCACATGCCAACGTAGCCAGATCAGTTTTCTGTTAAATTAATTAACGGTATTTGACTTGACTTGAGCAAGATAGGTGCGTGCTGAGGATGCGTCCCTTGCAATCAGCGTTTTTTACCCTGAGGCGATCTGTTGTGCCGACTGGACCAGAAGAATTTGTGCAATGGCGAGTTTCACTGACGTCACGGGAACGTGTTTCTGTCGCATTATTAACACGCCTGTCAATTCGGAGTGGTTGCGTCGTCGTTACTCGGAATAATCTCTTTAAATTGCACGATTCATGTGACAAGTCGTGAAGCTATTCATGCTTTCACAGGAGGTTTCACGCAGTCTGGGCGTTCGGTGTCGGCGCTCTCCGACTCCGGTTTATTTTTGCACTTGGTGCTTTCTAGCATGCGTTGCCCAAAAAAGACCCTGATCCAAAATGTACGCGCTTCTCGTACGGGGTGAATTTTTAGTGACTCCGGCCTTGGAGCTTGTTTTACACGATTTGTATTGCTTGTTGTAGCTGTCGAAAATATAAATATTGTTCGTCGTCAACTGCCTGCTGTCGAAAATCCTTGGTGAGAGCATCAGCTGCACAGTCCGTCCAGTTAGATTGAATCCACTCGCTTCGACAAACTGCTTCGAATCAGCTCGTTCGGAAGGCTGTGTTTCGCATTGAAAGCAATTTGCCTGGTTCTAAATCTAGAATGCTGTCGACAAGCATGAGCAATTGCGATCAGGAGCAGTCTGAACGTATTAAATCCAGTTGCGGATGCATGATCAAAGACACAGGTGGTGCATGGCATGGTATTGGCTCATCAACCTTGGCTCTGATCTTAACAGTTAAGTTTGCATGTTTTTGTCTGTGAAAGGCGCGCAGCGACTGTGAACAGACTTAACAGGGCATAATTGATCCTATAGCGCTGCTACGCGTTATGTTTAACCCGTAAGCAAATATATTGTGCGCTCTTTCCGGAATCAAAAATGTTTTGTTGCATTTTTAATGCCATCTTAAAGCATAACTTAGGTTGACAGCGTTTGGCGAATAGTGCCGCCTTCCCTCGACGATTCGTTACTCTCTTGTGCCCATCAGCACAGCTTGCCGCAGCGATGACTGTACAACATGTCTTCTTGTTACTCCTCGTGCGAAACTCGCCTTAAAATTGCCGCTCCGTCCATTTGCCAGCAATTCACGTTTTCCCGTGAGTCCCAAATTCTGACATGTGAAAAAGCTTCAACTTGTACTAAATTATGCTAACGTAGGCTACACGCAGGACCGTAAGTAAGGGGAGAGCAGGGCTCTGTCCCCCATAGAAGGATTTTCGCCCCATGAAAAAATGTGTTGGACGTAGTTCAAAATTATTGTATTTCTAAATCGTGCTGTTGATGTACAATTTGGGCTCCCCTCAGAAACTCTTCTCCCCCCCTGGTGCCCCAAGCTGGTTACGGGCCTGCGTACATGACGCTAAGCAGCAAGTAACAAACTTCTTTGCACTCTTTGTGATGGGATCATCCGTAAAAGGAAAGTGCGGTCGCACTCTACGCTACATCAAAAGATGTTCAGTGAAGCATCCAGTTGCGTGTGTATTTTTAATGCCAAAATGTCGCAAAAAGAGGGAAAAACGTTGTAGCTGACCCAACCGGACATACGATTTCTAATATTTGTTTGCGTTTTTCGACAGATCATAACGAAGTTCGAAAATTGTGGTACTCCCACAAGATTTTCATTATTTCATATGTTTGAAAATACGGCATGTTTACAGCAAGCCCGTGTTGCAACTGTTGCATGGATTGCATTTAGCTTTTTATTGCAGAGACGATAGCAACTGAGAAAAGATGTGTTCTTTGCCTCGGCAATGAACATTGCTACGGTTAGTGGTCGTAGGACTCCAACCTAAAGCAATAAATCCTGATGACGTGATGAAAAAATCCTGATGACGTAGTTCTACGGTTTTACAAATATGCCTTAGTTCATAGCTTTTCAAGTTACAAAGGGTAAATCTGTATGTTCAGTGGTGCAATCGGGGATAGCGCTCGAACGCAATACCCCCTTTTTGAATGGGAAACGGTCAGTAACGTAGCCAGCCCCAAAATTTGGGAGGGGCCAAAAATATCGAGAGGGGCCAAAATGCTTGATTTTAGGCAAAAAACACTATTTTGTTTCGGATACCGCCTCTTAAAGCACAAGATGACTATATGTTCCGAAAATTTTTGGGGTGCATGGCCCTCTGGCAACGCCTATGGAAACGGTGTTCCCTTGACAGTGATATTGCCATCAGAAGATTTTTCAGCTAACATGAAACATGAATTTTTGTAATAAAGTTATCACTGCACCAGGCCCGTAGCCACGAGAGGCATTCGGGGGCAGTGACCTCCAAATTTTTTTGTTCCCCCCAAATTTTGTTGTGCCCAGAAAAATTTGTTTTAAACATATAACAAAACAAAAATCTTTGCCTTCTGAAATATATTTTCCCCTAAAACTTAAAACCTGGCTACGGGCTTGCACTACGTGTTTTGTTACACTACACCACTATATTTGTAGTAAAACAAGCGTTGTTGTTATTAAACATAGTACAATTTAAAGTGCATCCATGGAGGTTAGTATTCTCCGAAGTGGCTCAAATATGCTTTTGCAGTGTTGGTAGCCTGCTTTTTATGTCACTCATATTAAGCTGAATTATTTCTCTTGCCATATGGAATAAAAATAAACAAGGAAACAACCGTGTACTAACCAGGCCCGTAACCAGCTTGGGACACGAGGAGGGGCAAAGAGTTTTGTCAGAGGGGCCCAAATTTTTTAAACAATGTCCAACACATTTTTCCCGGGGGGGCGAAAAATTTTGCAGATGATGCTTCGCCCCTTGGTTACAGGCCTGGTACAAGGATATGTAATAGTAGGCGGGTTTTCATTGTGCTTTTATTCTTGCGTTACACAATCTAATGCAGTTTAGTTTGTACACGGTTTTGTACTCCTTTCGGAGTGTTACGAGTGGTCCACCGGCGCCCATCTCCGCTTGCTTGCGAAGCGAATGCTGTACTGGTGGCGAGTCATTAGCAGCACTGCGTGTGAACGGTTTGCTTGCACTCATCCATCAACGTCGAGAACGAGGCGAGACAGGTCGCTAGTACCATTTTACAAGTCTTTGGTATGACCCTGCCGGGAATCGAACCATCTTATCCTACCACCTTTGGTCGTGCGTGCTCAACCAACTATTCCACCAAGCTCGTTAAAATGAATATTTTAACCCTGCTCAGGTAACCTCTGCCCAATTTGGGCAAACAGTTATTCTACTTAAATTAAAAATTAGTTAACGTTCACGTAAAAGCTGGTTCTTTCAGTAGCTGCATTTTTTAGACGCTGTTTCGGGCAGTCCTATCGAAATCTGCACAAGTTTGTAGTTTTCGATGGGGAACAAAAATTTGCCCATATTGACCCATGGTTACCAGAGATGTAACAAAATTCCTAAACAAAGATCCCTCCTAACGTAACCTTGACCAATCTGGGCAAAAGGAGTTGGTGCATGTAGGTTCACTAGTAAGCCACGCCAGCAACCTTTGACCGAA
>JGI24158J21664_10000699_pt1 | contig 33045 bp, 19 predicted proteins | sample Ectturendosymbi3_FD_21664 | JGI IMG/M metagenome (IMG submission 21664)
AGATGGTGCCCATGAGTAACAAGTCACTGTGATAGTCACCACAAGTGAATTATCGTAATTCTCTTATCCCTATATAATGATAGTGCAACCTAGTAGTCGTGGAGTGAACTCAGTGAGGGAGCTCTATTGCTGATGGTTGCTTTCCTGTTAGTAAATGTCCCGAATTGCCATCTTTCACTTGTGCTTGCCTCAGTAGTTCAAGGCGATGCAGTCAACTGCAGCAGGACCGTTTGCTTTTTGCGGACGAATTGGTACTGCATGCTTGGATCTTCTCATAAGGGTCTTCAGCGCGCATTTGATCTGTTTTCTAATGCGTGCGACCAAGCAGGAACGAAAATCAGCAGTAAAAAGATTGAGGTATTGTGTCTCTCAAGACGCCCAAGGCAGTGTATTCTGCAAGTGTGTGGAAATATTCTGCAGCAGATTGAGACGTCTAAGTATCTTGAGGTGGTATTCACGAGTGACGGAAGTCGGAACTAAGGGATTGATACACGAATTGTTAAAGTAAACGCAGCTCTGCGTGGGCTTTGTTGCTCAGTGGTGACGAAACGGCAGCTTTCAAAGACCGCAATGCTTTCAGTTTTTAAATGGGTCTTTGTTCTGATCTTCATTTGTGGTCATAAATTTTGGGTGACAACTGAAAGAATACTGTTTTAAAGAACAAACGGCCGAGATGGGATAATTGCGGAGAGTTCTCGGTGTGACACTTCGTGACAAAGTGCACAGGTTTGAAATCCGTAAAGCCCGGGATGTCAAGTCACCTCTCCAATTTGAGAGATCCCAGGTATATTAGTTGGCCATGTGTCTAGAATGTCCCAGGAAAAAATGGCGAACTAAGTCCTTCGGGGTACAGTCTACACTAGGGGTCGGAAAACACTGGGCTGTGTCCCGGTGCCAGTCCATGAAGAAATTGCTACCGGGCCGTGTGGAACGAAGGCCAAATTGGTCAAATTGTCTTGAACGATTGACATAAGGAACACACTGTGGGTGCCATTGACTACCACAATTACTATGGGTCGGAGCATCTTACTGTGGCAAAGCAAGCCCAGATCTCTCACTGAATCAGTGCCGTTATGACTCACGAGTTGTAATAAGTTTGCATGTGCCAAACACTGGTCTCGGTTCACGGTGTTTAGGCTTAGGCTAATAAGTGTATGTTTTTGGTGAAGCGTGTGCGACCAGGTTGTGGTCGGTTGTGGTCACACACCTCCAGTGTGGGCTTGAACCCAGAAACCTCGATTTTGGTGCCTTCGGCGCGCCGGACGTTTCGGCCAAAGAGAGCACTCACTTCCATATGCATGGAAGTCATTTTTAAGTGTCGCTTTGCTTGGCCTTTGCCCTCTCCTTGCTTTGGCCGACTTTGCTTACACGTAGCGGTCGCGCTATCGTGACTGCTACATAGGGTAGCTCAGCTATGTCCAACCGAAATTGCTTACTGCTCCAAATATTATGTCACTACCTTAACCAGGGCCGCACATTGAATGACATATTAATGAGGGCCACGTATCAATTAACTTATTTTGATCTTAGCAAACCAAATTTAGTTTAAACCAGTGGTTCTCAAACTTTCATGAGCCGTGGCGCCCAACTAAGTTCAACTGGTGAATACTTAATGTTTCGTGACACTGAGGTTTAGGTTATGGAAGATCACGGCAAAGGTACCTAGTGAAGGCCTCTTCTCGGGGCCCCCAAAGAACCGCTCTGTGGCCTCCAAAGGGGGGCCGAGGGCCCCGTTTGAGCAACCCTGGTTTAAGCTAAAGTAATAAAAGTGTCTGAATCAGTGGCGTGTACGTTCAGGTTCAGCACTAAATGTAGGGAAATAGCAAAAGCAAGGTGAAGACTTTCCCTACATTTCGGATTTACACTAAATGTAGGGAAATAGGGAAGGCAGGCAGGGGCGTGACGAGTGGGGGGCAAGGGGGGCATAATTCCCTGTACGCGGAATCACTATGGGGGGCCGAATACTGCGGGTTCCTGAAAAGTCCTAACACTGTCGCAAGTTCTTTCTTCAATACAGTACATTTGCTTGCGAAAGACCTTAGGTTTGAAAATGGGGGCGCCATACTTGCTTCTTGCCAAGGGGTCCATCCAATCTTGTTACGCCCCTGAAGGCAGGGCGAAGACTTTTCCTACGTTCAGATTCAGAACTTAGTGTAGGGAAATAGGGAAAGCAAGGCGAAGACTTTCCCTTTGTTCAGGATCTGCACTAAATGCAGGGAAATAGGGAAGGCAGGGCAAAGACTTTCCTTTCCCTACCTTTAGATTTAGAACTAAAGGGAAATCGGGTTAGCAAGCAAGGCGAAGACTTTCCCTGTTTCGGATCTGCGCTAAATGTAGGGAAATAGGGAAGGCAGGGTGAAGACTTTCCCTAGTATATTAAGGTTCAGCACTAAATGTAGGGAAATGGGGAAGGCAAGGCGAAGACTTCCCCACGTTCAGATTCAGCACTAAATGTAAGCAAATAGGGAAAGCAAGGCGAAGACTTTTGCTACGTTTCGGATCTGCGCTTAATGTAGGGAAACAGGGAAGGCAGGGCGAAGATTTTCCCCACCTTTAGATACACTACAGCACTAAATGTAGGGAGTAGGGAAGGCAGGGCAAAGACTTACGCTACGTTTCGAATCTGCACTTAGTGTATGTGAACTGGGAAGCAGAGCGAAGATTTTCCCTACCTTTAGATACAGCACTAAATGTAGGGAAATAGGGAAAAGCTAGGCAGGGAAAGCTAGGCAAAGACTTTGTAAGGAACAGGGAAAGCTGGGCAAAGACTTTCCCTCCGTTTAGTTTCAGAACTCAGTGTAGGATAACTTAAATACATAAATACATAGGGAAAGCAAACGAAGATAAATCTTCGTTGAGCCCTAAATATATAGGGAAAGCAATGCCAGGCTAAACCTTCCTCCTATTTAGGTTGAGCATGAAAGTGGTTGGTCTTTAATTCTCAGATGTGCTAGTGAAACACATCTTCGATGTTGTCGTTTAAAGCATTTTGGTGAAGAAATAAAGGTTGTTATTTGTTTTTTCCTTTTTGTGCTGAAAGAATTTTGTGGAAATCCTGCTTCTGAGTGAAAAAAACTTTGGTTTTTAACTTTTCCTAGCAATCATATTAGTTTTATGAAATATTTCATGTACATGTGTCATTGTGTGTGTTTTATTGTCACAGCTTTTAGGAATTTTGGTTGTTGTGCGGTGATAGTAAATGGTATTTCTTCCTCTTGTGATTTATTTTTGAAAACCTGTGGTTACACGCCATATATTATGTACAAACTTTACAGCCCAGTTTGAAATTATCTATGCGTTTGCAACAGTTTTAACACACCAGAAGGAAGTGTTCCGCGATTTGTTTTATGGTGTTTCATTTTTTATTCAATTATGATGTTTGTTGTCATTGCGTTTTTCATTTATAAATTTACGTTGACTGCTCATCGTGTGTTAGCCATGTTCGCTCGTTCTGAAGTGACGAAGGACATATCAAGACCCTGACCTGATGCCCATTGTTGTTCGAAAAAGAAATATAGTAGATAAAATATTTGTCATGGCTTATTGGCACTTGTAATGTATGCATTTTCACTGGCAGAAAGAAATGAGAAATCACCAGTGATCTAGTCAAGAACGAGACCTGATTAATAATTTCTCAGAAAATTTAGTTTTTATTTAGGCAGTGTCTATTTTGCTGCCAAGATGGCGGCAGCAACAGGCTTAACAAAAATGAAATAAACAAAATATAAACCCTCGCTCTAATCATAACCCTAACCCAGTAACCACAGCCCTAACATTAACGTTAACCCTAAACTGTAACCCTAACGCTAACCCTCACAGCAACCCAAACATTAACACATTCCCTAACCCTAAACCCTAACGGAAACCCAAATATTTTTAAAAAAGCAAAAAAATGAAGTTGCCAAGATGGGAGTCGAACCAAAAAGCAATGGCATAGCAGATGTGATGCATAGCCGTTATGCTACAAGCAGCACTGCAATTGCATGACAAACTGACCTTTTCATTCAAATTGCGTCATGCCACGAGACCGAATGTTCGACTAGCGGCAAAATAGCTCCAGCCGATCTCATGCCGCCAGCATCTTGGTGGTAAAATAGACACTACGTTTTATTTATTTTATGGATTTGCTGCAGACTCGTGGTCCTTAGGTAATCGAATGAAACAAGAACACAAAAATGGCTTGTTAGTCTTGGTGCACTTAAATGTTTATGTTAGTCGTTTGTTTGTGGCAAAAAGTGATAGCTAGTACTATTGCATTGGCTTGGTTTAAGATGCTGGCTGAAACTAACCTAAGACTGTTTTTTATCTGAATTAGAACTATTTTTGTAAAAAGTGTGGAAATTTAAATTTGAGATGTATCGGGCTTTGCAAAAGTTATTTACCATCCCTGGTCTCCAGTGCTCTTATAGAAGTATCCAAAATGGCACCAAAAACCTTTTGAAGGTTGTGCAATCAGCCAACATAATGAAGATGCAAACGTGTTCCATGACAAACTCTTCTGTTGATCGTGAGTAGTTTTTCATTCTGACCGCATTCACGGGGATCGGAATGAGGGTGCAAAGAGGCATTGGATCCTGGATTTTAAAATCAGATATTTTCCTATCAAATTTTTGGCAAAGAAAGGTTGTTCTCTTAGTTTCAAGTAGGTAAAAGAAAATTTCATCACTGTTGCACCCCCTAGAAAAATCCTTTGAATGGTTACCCCTGGAAAAAATCCTTCTGACAACCATGTCTACAATCATGCAGTTGATATAGGTTTATGGCTTTATTAGTTGAAAAGCAATGGCTAGGTAGCATTAGCTGGATAATGGTTGTGCAAGTTCAACTCTTTCATAACCAGCTGCAATTATTCAAGGCCAACTGCTTGGTAGCTGACTGCAGATGTGCAAGATCAATTGGCATTGCTAAGTTTCAATTCTCATTTGAATACCAATTTGGAAAATAGCGTAACGCATTAAAAAACATGTTAAAATCCTTGTTACAGTGCACTGACAATGAATATTTGCACAAAAGCTGTCGTTGTTCAGTATTTACAAAGTTGCACACAATCAATGTGATCCTTTCATACAGTAATTTCATAGTACTATGAACATTATATAGCCACAACATCACATGGTAGCCATAACACTACTTGAGAACTTCTGAGTCATTGCATTAAGGTTCCAAGCAGTAACCTTAATCCTTAACCTTAAAACCCTAATGCTAATAAGTTAAAACCTTAGCCCACGGGTTTTTCAAAGGTATTTTATGGACCCAATTCGAGTTCCTAGAATTGAAAATCGGGTCCCTAGAATCGGAGAAGTCAGGTCCATACTGGGTACCTAGCATTGTCCATAAAAAAGCCTGCCTTAGCTTATAAGCCTTACCCTAAAATCCTAACCCTAACCTGAAAGCCCTAACGAAGCTACCGTATGCCCAACTTAGATTACTTACTGAGCCAAACATTATGCCACTATCTTAACCAAGACCGCGCATTTTTTTTTATTTTAGCCAACTAAATTCAAATTAAGGTAATGTACTAAATGCGTTTGAATCCAAACTGTAATGGCAACAACAGCTGTTTGGCACCTTTAACCACTCCATAAGTGTGATTACATATAGTCATTTCAGTGCTAAGGGAACAAGGGTAAAAATCAGAAAACTAGTAAAAAGTTTTGCAGCAAGGTGTGAGTGGACATCAGGAAACCTCCCAGCACACAGTACAGACATGAAAAAGTGACACTGAGGACAGCTTGCATCAAAAATGTCAAGTTAAAGACTGTCAAAATAAGGACAGGTTGTCAGTACGTAGGCAACTAATACTAGTGCGAGAACCTACACTAAACCACACAAAACATTTGGCTTGGTTGCATGTGGCCCACAGGTCACTGTTGGACATAACTACCCTAACCTCACAAACCTTAACCCCAAAACCTTGTGTTTACAGACGTGACTCAACAGGTCTCATGCAGTATTGCCACGGCCATGTTGTGGCTATGCATTGCATGGCAGCTGAAATGGTGAAGGTACCTTATGCAAGGTAACATTTTCATTATGTAACTTTGTAAATGCTTTTGGAAAAAAAATTTAACCCATAATTTCTTTTCATAATTTTTGCATGTGTAAATATATGACATATCCAGAGAAAATCCAATAGATTCTAAATCTATTGGTACGTATCCCAGTATTTGTCCCATACTTACCAAGTATGTAAAAATATGTAGGCTGGTTAAGAAAGTTATAAATTGAAAATAAGAAAACTGGAATAGAATATCCTCGACTATTTCTTTGCACGTGGACATTTTACTGAAATTTCACTATGATTTGGATTTAATATTTAATAGAAATCTTAAAACATACAGTAAAGTATAACTATTTCTATTTTTTAATGGCCTCAAGAGTTTCAAGTGAAGTGAGATATGTCACAACACTGCACAGTGTTGAAACCACATGGTTTCATCAGGCCATGCAGTAGTAAGGAAAGCTAAAAAGGGGAGTGAAATAACACTGCACATGGGGTCTTACAAAAAGCGTAAACATACTGAAGGCAATAGCTGGTCATTGATAAAAAGACAGGTGACAGGCAGCAACACTGGTGAACATGCTGAGGATAACTAAAATGAGATCACACTTGCACACAGGCCAATATGCTGGCAGTGTTCCCTCTGACCACAGCCAGAGACAGGCACTGGTAAAACCATTGTTGCTCCTTGTGGTCACCTCACATAACAAATTCCTTTGCAAGGCAGCACAAAAAAGGGGCAGTGGACTCACCATGCACTACACACCGTTGTTTTAATTGCAACTGGTTGAAAGCAGTACTTGTCAGCAAAGTAATTGTATTTTTGGCATTTTGCAACTTCAGCATCCGTTGCTGCAATGCCTGCTTTAGTTGCGCTGAGTACATAGTGCCTTTGAGCAAAGGTGTCCACAATTGTTGCGTCCTATACAAAGCTCAGGCCTCTGAACCAAGGGCTCAAAGTTAATCCATCGGGCCTCTTTCCATCCCTTGTCAAGCTGATGGGCTCCAAGGTAGAGGGGAGATTAATGCAGGTTAATGACCTTTTCAGAATGGAGTTGATGGCTAAATGTCTGGGGAAGCAGCCTGCATTCTTAATGCAGGAGTTTCCAATTGTAAGCGCATGTTGTCAGCAAAGATGCTTAACATACCACAATCTGATAAATTTTGTATTAGTTAGGTAAGTAATATTTTTTGACTTGCTTTGAAAGGGTGCTGTAACTTAGGTCAAATAAGGTGTTTCAGGGACCCGATTCGGGTCCCTAGAAATAAAAATTGGGTCCTTAGCATCAGAGAAAATTACCATCAGGTCCCTAGAATCGGAGAAAATCGGGTCCCTAGAATAAGAGAAATTGGGTCCCTATAGGTCCATACTGGGTACCCAACATTTTCCTTAAAAAAAAACCCTGCCTTAGTACATAGATAAGAAGTGTCATCACATCATGCCTTTTTGCAATATTTTCTTCAAACATAAACACAATTGATTTTGATGCAAGCATGACAGAAAAACCTGATTGACTTAAGATTACAATTAGTTTTATGCCCATAAGCAATCATTTGATAATCAACATTATGCATTGTATTTCTTCATTGCAGTTGGTCTACTTCATACTGCTTGATATTCGTTGACCTTTTTAACACATTCATGTCCAGTCTAAATCAAGCGGTTTGCGCTAAAACAACCGGATTGCACATGGCTTTGCACGAGCGTAGCTCTGGCGCCGAAATCAGTAGAGAGCTGTTCAAAGCCTCAAAAGACTCTTGTCGTTTGCAATGAAAAAAAAATTTTTTTGGTTGGAGGGTGTAGATTTTTTGTGAGTGACATCATACGTGGAGGACTTTAGGCTACTTTGGCCCACTTCACCTGGCCCCGGGCCCAAACCATCAGATGGTATTTTGCTGAAGTTTTTATGGCGTTGGTAAGGCAACCGACAACTGCTGATTTTAGGCCAATTTCTAAGTACGAATATATCGTGCCCCGGCTCTCAAGGTGTTATACAAGCTTACTGTGTGTGGAGATCATCCGACTTCTGCTTGTTTAGTTAAGATCCCATTGGCCATTTGCTCTTCCACAAGAGAGAGATTTAGGCAGGCTTGATTGAAACAACAAAAATGTTAAAACAAACTATTATTTCCCTGAAAACTAGTTAATCAGAATGTTCTGTAAAATTAATAGTTTATTGTAAAAACATTAAGGCCCTGGGGAATGAGACTTCATAAAAACAATGACAAACATTACTTTTCACTAGCATTAAAAATTGCAAGGCAGTGAATGCTTCAAATTAATTTATAGTTGAACAAACAAGAATACTTCTGGCAGAACCAAAGTTTCTTTAGTAGATGATTGTCAAGCCATGAGGTGACAGACAAAGCAGACATTTGAAGATTGTTAGGGATCATTTGGATGTGACCAGTCGATGAAATTCATGCTTCTATTTGCAAAACCAAACTAACTATGGGAGTTATACTAACAAAAGGCAATGGCTTTAGACATCACTTGTACATTGTGCTGTTGACTACAACATTGATATTTGTACCTCAGATATTGAAGTTTTGGCATGATTAATTGGATGCCCACAGGGTTTTATTGGTCTTGTAAATACTTTATATTTGGTCAGTGCATGAGGTTAGTGATTTTGTTGATGCAGGGACAGTTCGCATGAACCTAAAAACAAGAAAATAATTGATTAATCTCTGATTAAATAATGAATTAATTTGTAGTATTCAGGCAGGCCGTAACTTTTGAACCAGAAACACGAGAAAGCCAATCAAGGGCTCAAGAGACTCAGATTCTAGCCTAGTTTCCAACGAAAACTTAAGTCAAAAAATTCCAACAAGCGGTTGGGGTATAGGGCGATGTAACCTAAGCCAAAATGGCCTAAAACCTACCCTACTTATGATGTCATCCACAAAAAAGCTGAAACCCAAAACCCAAAAGTTTTTTTTTATTGCAAACTAGAAGACTTGCTGCATCTTTTGAGGGTTTGAATGACTCTCTAGCTCAATCACCTGGTGAGTTATGGATTTGCAAAGTGGCATGAAAATAGCAGCTAATGTGGGAGCTCAAAGTACGAATATATCGTACATGGGCAGCAAACGTAATAAGATAGAACTTTGAGGAGTTGCTTGTATGAAATGTAGAATAATATTTTCATATCAAACATTTTTTGTTTCAGCATCCATTGGGTTATCTGATGAAGAAAAAGAATTTCAGAATCTAGCATTTGATTTTGCAAGCAAGGAATTAGAACCCAATATGCAAATGTGGGATGAAAAGGTAAATTGTATTGCAAGAAGTGTGTGCATGATTGAGTGAAAGTATTTCAATATACTGTGTATTTCTGGCTGAATGGTACAGTTAGTTGAGCATTCACCACCAAAGCTGGTGGGCTGGGTTCAATACCCAGTTTGATCACAGTATTTCTTGTTTGGGTGGGTGCAAGGGAACAGTTCATGCACAGTACTGCCATTGACTCGCCACCAGTGCAGCATTCACAGCAAAAACAACTGCATGGCCCATGGTGTAAGCAAGTGGAAAACCACTCATGACACTCTGAAAGGAGTACAGAAACCGAGTATAAACAAAACGAAACTGAATTCAGCTAAATTTTTGTAGAATGCTGTTTTTGCTTTACAGTCAAGCTTCCTGAAAACAAGTTACTGTTTCTTAAGGTTTCAGATAATTTTTCAACACATTTTCTAGGGATAAATTATCCAATTTTTTTGTGTGAGAGAAAGTGCTGATTGGTTAAATTTCAATTGCACTGAAAAGGTTTTTGCAAATGAGTAGTAATGGCCTTGAATATTGTACCTTTCCTAAAAGACCAAACTGTGTGGTGCTTTTGACCTGACCTAGTGTGTATGCATTTTCGGAAATTTTTGGCTTTTCAACTTGTGACCAAACCCACAGCCACATGGAGAATTTATCAAGATTTTGCAAAATGTGTTTGGAGCATGTTATAAAAAGCTGAAAACAGTTGTTTAGGCTTTTTGAAATTGGTGATGCAATAATTAAACAATGTTTTCCTCAAGAAACCAGATATGCATGTTAATTAGAATTTTGTGCCATGGCGTTTTGACAGCACAGCATTCATTCATGTTGTGCAGTGATAACTTATTTCAAATGTTCATATAACTCAATCATTGACTGTGCAGGAAATCTTTCCAGTTGATGTTATTAAGAAGTCTGCAGCTCTTGGGTTTGGTGGCCTTTATTGCCAACAAGAGTATGGTGGCACTGGCTTGTCAAGGCTAGCCACATCAGTCATATTTGAAGCTCTCTCTACTGGATGTGTATCAACAACTGCTTTCATAAGTATTCACAAGTATGTTGCTAGTTTATCATATGTTAACTTTTGTTTTATGAAGGCAAGTGTGTTACTAATAGCTATGATTGATAAATCCTTCAAAACAAAGGTTGCTTCAATGTTTAAAATAGTCACAAAATAAGTTATTGCTGTGTACAATTAGTAGAGTTGTTGATTTGCTCATATACTTTAAATTAGATAATCGCAAGTTCTATTAATGTCATACTCAAACAACTGATACTTTTACAGGTACATCATGGCCTGTGAATAGTTAAATTAAATATCTTTTGATGGCTTCAGCTGGGTTAAAAAGTTTGAAATGTGCTCATAATTTGCTAGTTTTGTCACATTCACTCAACGTACTATACCACACTCAAAAGATATGCACGACAACAGTCCAACTTCACCAGTGATCTTTTTTATGTGGAAATTTGTTGGAAGCATGCCTGATGTAAATCAAAATGTTTGTTCATCTCAACAAATATTTGCCACTACTGTCCAGTACACCAATGATCAATTCCTATATATTGAGTTCTGGAACTGTAGTCATATTTTGTTTTCTTTATTTCTGTCAGCAAAGAAATGACTCTTTGGTACCTTTGCAAACACTGAACCTCTAGTCATGTGTCCTCCATATTTGCTCGTAGACACCACTGCATGTTTTACCTGTGTTGTGTCTTTCATGGACTTCAATTAACAAGTATATAATGTTTTGCTTTCGTGATGTGTCACGCTGTGCTTTGCACTCAGCATGGTGTCATGGATGATAAACGAGTTTGGAAATGAGGAGCAGAAAAACGAATTGCTTCCTCAGTTGACTTCAATGGAAAAACTTTCATCGTACTGCTTGACTGAACCAGGTTTATCTTTTTTTTGATTTTGAAAGGAAAAAAATCGTAGTAGAAAGTTATGATTGCTGAGTTTATTGGTTTTTCTTGTAAGGCTTTTATGTTCCTTTGATCTGTATCATGGTGAATTTGCTGTTACCACCAGGACCGTTGCCACGGGAGGCATTTGGGAGCAGTGTTCCCCCAAATTATATGGTGCCCAGAAAAATTCGTTTCAAGCATACAAAAAAAACAAAAATCTTGCCGACCTAAAAATGTATTCCCCCCAAACCTGATAACCTGGCTACCAGCCTGGTTAGTACCACATGTTATAAGATACTAAAACTTGCTTTGATTTCAGTCTCACATGCATTGTTTGGTATTCACGTTTTCTGTGTATAACTTGCGATGAGTTACAGATTAAAATATAAATTCTGACGGATTCCCTTCAGAAAATTTTGGAACCTTACAATGAGTTTTTGCTTCTGCTTAATCTGGAGACTGTCTTTGACGCTTAAAATTTACCTTACAGGCAGTGGAAGTGATGCAGCTGCCTTGATCACATCCGCAAAAAAGAAGGGAGACCATTATGTGTTAAATGGCTCAAAGGTGACTTCCATTAAGTTTACTTGCCATTTCTTGATGTAACTGCTCCATCAGCGGTTCTATTGCATTTTTGTGTGAAGGCTTTCATAAGTGGTGCAAGCGCGTCGGATGTCTATCTTGTCATGGTCCGTACAGGTGACGACGGTACGAAAGGAATATCCACTGTTATTGTCGATAACGACGCTCCTGGTCTGAGCTTTGGAAAACCCGAAATGAAAGTTGGTATTAGTAAAGTCTGACGCCATTGGTGCAGTATTTTTTTCAGCTGTTGGTAAAGCTTAAATGACTTGTGCGAGTTGAAGAATGACTCCTTGACATTTCACATCGGAAAAGAGATATTGCTTTTATCCTTTGACAAAGTAACGCTAAATTTTGTATAGTATTTTTGGTTCCTAAAATGCAATGCTTTTTTGGTTCTTCAAATGCAAAAATTTTGGTTCCTAAAATGCAATGCTTGGCATCTCATGGTACACAAAGACCATATCGCGTTGGTGAAAAGAGAGTTTTATAATATCTTAGTTGCGTCCAAATTTTTAGCAAAGTTTCTTTTCTCAATGTCTTTTGGAATATCGGCAGTGAAAGAACTAACGGAGAAATGTTCCCTAAGTCCGGTTTTGTATTTGGGTGTGAATTACGAGAAGAAAAAAGTTTTGTACTGCTATGTATGGGTATACATCTCCTTTCAATTTAACTTTGTTTTGGCGGCATTCTGTTTCCTTCAGCTCGGATGGAAGAACCAACCAACGTGCATCGTCAATTTTGAAGACACGCCAGTACATGTTGACAGACGCATCGGCCCAGAAGGTGCCGGCTTCAAAATTGCCATGGCTGGTCTGAACGGAGGAAGAATAAACATAGGTGATAGTTTTGTTCGTCGCAGTTGGTCTGTCAACGGCTGCAAAAACCTTATTCCTGTACGGAATTGCAGTTTACAGCGGTGTGCTTGTAAGTGTTCACAAATGCGTTTGTAATGTCGCGCTTGATGTTTCTCAGCGTCAACATCTCTCGGTGGAGCTCAGAAGTCTTTCGAGCTCGCTAAAGAACATCTGCACGTGAGGAAAGCGTTCGGGAAGCCTCTGGTCAAAAACCAAGTGAGCATCAATCGGTTGTTCATTTTCTTTTAAACTTTAAATTTGTACAGCCTGTTTTCTTCTGCCCTCCCTTTTCTCGAACCGTCCATTAGTTCATCTGTGGGTCGAAAGCAAAGTTGTGCTTTTGTTTGTTGTGCAGTACTTGCAGTACAAAATGGCGGAATACGCCACAAAACTCGTGTCTTCCCGTTTGATCGTTCGCGAGGCAGCGAGAGCTTTGGACCAGAAGTTGAGCAGCGCACCGGCTTTATGCGCAATGGCGAAACTTCATGCTACAGACAATTGCTTTGAAGTGAGTGGTTGAGAACTGGAAATAACCGTGGTTGCTTGTTGAATTAAGTATGTTATGGGCGGCAACACACTGGAAAACCTTAAATTTCAGTAAAACTTGGTACCAAGACTTTCAAAACGAAGCAAACTGTTTTGTCATCCCTTGGGCTTAGGGTTGCCATACGTCCGGAATTTCCAGACATGTCCGGAATTTTGGTGTTAAAATTTGTGTCTGGAAATAATTTTAAAAAGTACAATAATGTCCGGAATTTCGACATGTAGTAAATCAGCTTTATCTTGAAACAATATGAATGTGCTGTGAAGACGAAAACATCAACATTTGCTTGTTTGGCTGCTTCCAGCGCATTCAATAATTGTGCCTGAATAGTGATAGTGATGTTGCTTTACAGTGGATTGGTAGTTGTAAGAACAAGCTGAAGAATACCGTATAGCGCTTGTTTGTTGTCGCGAAAAGTAACCTTTGACACTGTCAGGAATTTTGCCTCTTCAGATGTGGGAATCCTACTTGGGCTGTACAAGGTGTGTTTTGACTGAAATTATTCACAAAGCTACCCCCACCTCGTATCTCTGCATTTGTTCGTTCGCATTTTTTAACGGTAAGGACATTCAAACTTCCGGCTAAGTGGCACAACAGGTTGAGCAAGCGCTTATGAAGCTGCTAAACGGGATTCCGTTCCCGGTGGGGTCTTTCTGCAGTTGCCTGTCTAGCCTCGTGGTTAGTGTTACTGGATGGGTGCAAGGGAAGACTTTTGGGCGACATGCCGCTATGGTCTTGCCGCCAATACCTCATTCACTATCACTACGAGAGTATCCGCATGGCCCCTGGCGCGCAGAGTAAGCGGAGATAGGAACCCGGGATTATTTGTGTTGTTCGAGAACTTCCCCTTGATAGTAAGTGTGTGTGTTGGTTTCTATTTGTGGAATGCTTACTTCAGCGTGTGCATTATTCGTGGAATCTTGTGTCATCTCGTGTCCATTTCTAAATATCTAGTCATAATGGTTTCTTTAGAACAGTCGTGATCCGTGCTGGCGAAGTGCACGTTGCGTTTTTAGCTGAAGAAACAATAAAGCCTAAGCTGAGGTTATGCGAATCTCTTTTCATAACATGGTGACTCCACAGGGAGTACAAAGCGAGTATAATGGAACGCTTTATTTACTTTTTAATAACATCCTGTTGAATAGTTGCTGGTGAAAATCTTGCGTTGAAAAAGTTAGTCGGGCGTTTTGCGAACTATCACAAAAAATTTTAGTACCCCCCCTCGTTTGTGAACAATCGTTGTCAAGATTGAACAGCGATTTTGTGTCGTAAAAGCCAAGTTGGAGGTTTGAAAGTTTCGGACAGAAATGTCGCCGTGGCAATTCGTTCATAGCACCTGAAATTGTTTTCCGTTACTGCTGTGCCGCTAACTCGGTGCTGTCACAACATCACAAGATTTGTTTGCTTGAATTATTCTATTCCTCATTGTTTTTTGTGATCCCTCCGCAGATTTGCAACGGCGCCATGCAAATGTTCGGTGGCTACGGTTACCTGCGCGACTACCCTGTCCAGCAGTTTGTGCGAGATGTACGAGTTAATCAAATTCTCGAAGGAACGAATGAAATCATGCGCCTGCTTATTGCCAGAGACACTTTATGACACCGAGGACATCATCGATCTTTTCCTCTTTTACCTACGCCGATGTACTGAAACGTTCTCATTCGCACTGAATTGCCTTGGACGACCTGCGTGATTCTATTTCTTTGACTCTTAATGTGCTTGTTTTTTTAATCGCTACGCAAGTTTTCCAACGAGTGTTGTCAGGTAATAGCGACTGTGAGCAATGCCTGTGCTGGTTTTCGTCTTTTGTGACGCATTTTCGCAACTTGCGACGTCTTGGCCAATGCATTTTCGGCTGATTAGTCAACGCATGAGAAGATATTTCCGTGAAATCGAATGGGTTCCTGTCTGCCGCGTCCTCAGCAAACGTCTGTTAGTCTTGCATTTCGAATGTGAGGTGTTATCTGGTGTAACAACTGAGTATTTGAGGTGTTGGTGAAATTCGCGTTCCTGTTGATAAATTCCATGCCACAATCATAGGTACCAGAATGGTTTCCTTGCTTAGGCTTTTCAAGTGTGTGTGACTTACCGCAGTCATGCCAACCTGCTGTTCTTACGTTTTAAATGTTGTTTGTGCGTCCCCAGCCGGACCTGCAATCCGAAGAGTCGTTTCTTTCTGTTGAGAAACGTAGCGATGACTGTTGATGGGACCAGAGGGGCAGTAATGCTTTGAAATCAGCGTGATGATAAATTTAAGAGCATTTTGTTGTCGTAATCCGTACTATTGCGAAGCTGATGGGAATATAAGTAAATAGCATTTTTTGATAGATTTTTCTTATCGGTTAAGTTTCTAGTCATTGATAGAGTTCTTCACAAATGGTTGCATTTCGGTGCCATGTCGTGGGGATCATTCGCGACGTATTTGCACTCTTGGGTTTACTTGGGGCCATTTGAAACCAATTTCTTCTTGATGAAACCTGGAAAGTTAACTGTAAGATACCTGTTTCCTATGTCAGTTTTGTTGCATGAAGGACCACCAAGCAAAGCAAAGCATTGGCCCAAACCCTCCCGCTCATGCGCCATAAGTGCATATCAGTGTGTGATGAAACTTTTGCGTCTGCTACACCTTTAAAATCTGTGTCAAACCCAATACGTTGTTGCAATCACAGGAACTTTTCTTTTAAACTTTCCTGCGTAGTTCAGCATTGCTTTTTGTTGTCTTACACGGATGACATGCAATAACTGATGCGTCGTGAATCCTCCGCATAACTCTCCATCTTGGTGCGTTTTGTTTAGACCAGGGGTCACCAACATAGTGCCCGCGGGCGCCAGGTCGCCCGCACGGACCACGTGGGTCGCCCACGGTCTTGTTCTGACAACAGCATAAACGTGATCAGTGTCTTTACATTGATGAATATCTTTAATTTTTGTTAATGATTGAAGACAAATTAATCAAGTTTTTATTTCAAATGTGTGTGTAGCAAACTGGCAGCCCTTCGCATGAATCTGTGCCAAGAAGTGGTTCTCAGTTTCAAAACCGTTGGTGAATGGTGACCCCTGGTTTTTCAAAAAAGGTGGTGAACCCTGGTTCAGACATTTGCAAACCCACCTTAAAGCTACACTAGACAGCATCCCTGTATCAAGCCGTGTTTCCGGGCGAAGTGGAAAACATTTAGACACTATCGTGTGGGCTTGGATTCTTAATTGAAATCGATCACTTGCCAAACCATTGGTTCCTCAAATTGTTCCAGTTAGTAGTCGTATATAAATGATTGGACTTGAATGAAATCGGGGTTTTATGCCTTTGGATTTGTGGATACAGCTATTGCTCTACAATTGCTTGCACTGTCACTTTGCTTGTGCCGTTTATTTTCTTGCGACAGGATGCGTTATTTATCCCCGTGGCTTTTTTCATCTGTTGCGTAACAAAGAGTACGGCGCTTAGCTGTTGGTCGTTCTGTAGAACCATCGCTTTCAATATTTCTATAAAAAACTCCTGCGACCTCCTCATGTCTCTCGTGAACTTTCGTACGAGCCATTGAAAGTCGTGTTTTTTAATGCTTCTGTTGGGCTACAACCATCACCCTGAACGGCGTACTGTGAAGGCGGGAAGGGAACAGCGGTTCGAAAACGAATCGTAAAGGCTGCTTTGCATTGGGACTAAGGAAAGCTGAGTAAAACTTGAAAACTGGCTTGTTTTATTATGACGAAATTCCCACGTCCTGCTCAACCCGTGCCTGCGCCAACCTGTCTCGGCCCAAAAATTTTTACGCTCAGGCGGGAACTGCTCAGCCCGAGTCTCGGCTTGAGCAGGGACGGTGTTGAGGTGCTCCGTGGGTATAATCCAGGAAGGTGGTGTTTTATGCGTTTGCACAACGTTTCATGGAGGAAGAGCAGTGGTAGTGGTTTGTACGGGCATTGATAGAAACGGTGTATTGCCAATAGATTTACGCCTGGGCTACTGTAGTTTCAGCCAGTGATGATATTATCAAGTACCCGCATACAGTAGTCTGGCAACCTTCGCCTTTTCGCTTGTGAGCACCTTTTAAGTGCCAGTGCAACAATGGCAGTTGCCTTTTTTGTTACAACGGCAAATCGCTGCAGATATCAGCTTGTTTACATCAAGCAACCAGAGTAGACGCGAGCAGCACGTCGAATTTCGCTCGCAGAGCACCCGATGCAACCAAGCGTAAAAGGTATTGCAAACACTTCCCCACGCTCAGCTTAGCTTGACTCAGCCTTGCTTGGCCCTAGTGCAAACCAGCCTTTAGAAATCGTACACACCGACGGTTACCGCCCAGCTTCAGTTTTCCCTAAACTGCACGCTGCGTATTTCTGCTTAGGGCATTTGCCGTTAGCTGCGTGCGTTAATTGCTTCGCTGTGGTTTAGCCACGTAAAACTTCAATCTACTGGTTGCAGCTCACTCGACTAGGATGATTTTCAGCTTGGTCACGAAAATATTTCATCCCAGCATTGGTTCCAAAGCTTCAAAATGGTAATTTCTCAGCCATGGCAGAAACACCGCAGACATTCGGGTCTAATCAGTGGCACACTTCGAACATTAGTTTTTAAACATCTTTTATTTCTGTTAAGCGGCAGCAGCGTTCGCTCAAAACAATAAACAATGGAAATAGGCGCGTGCTTTGCCGATCAGCTTATGACAACGCTATCTGCACACACTTCATGCATTCACAGCACCACTGAAAACCGAACCGCTTGAGACAAACGCATGCGTGTGTATCCCTAGATGGATTTTGCACAACGAGGATCCACAGCAGAATCAGATAACGCTATCTGTAACCACCAATGCTTTTATCAAACTTTGCTGATTGTTGTGAGGTAGACACTTTTGAGTGGTAATTTTCAACGCGTAATTATAGCTTTAGGAATGAGACTCAAACGAGCGAACTGTTCGAGTTTTTCTGCCAGATTTTATTACTTTGGACCAAGCTCTGCTTCACCCCTCGCTGATCGTCCAATAAAACATTTAAAAAACTGCTTTCTTGTCATACAACTTGATATTATGCTTCCGTGTCGGACATGGGTAAATTTTTGCACTTCACAGCAGAAGCGAAAACCGCTAAAAGTCTGACTTGTCACAACCTGGTTTGAGACACAATTTACGTATCAACATTTGCATCTAAGCATCGACTGCCAATGCGGATTTACACATTCGCCATCAATCATGCAGTGATTTCTAGGCAACAAAGTTTAGTTTTCCATGTCATCGACAAACATCTTTTGTGTGGGCGTTTCCGAAGGGTGAAATACATTGGCGAATTAATGTACTTGAACGCCTGAAACAATGCAACGTGAATAAATGACCACAACTGACTTTGAGCGAAAACCAAAACGACGATCGTCAATGAAGCGTGAAATTCACGCATGGTCGGTGTCGGTCACTCAATGTGTGGCTATGCGGCAGATCGAGGTTTCGGTCCCGGGAATTTCCATGCCGAAGAAATCCCGGAGATGATCAGGACTGAAACACGTTCCGATAAATCTTGTGGTGAAACGAACCAAGTTCGTTAGTGGAAAGAGAATAAATTTTATATAACTCACCATTCGTCCGACCTTTTAACCTGATGTATGACCATATTTACTCATCAGAAAACGTGGTGCTCCCCAGGCGCGCAACCAGCTGATATTTTCGACGGGGGGAATAACTGGAACATGTAGGCTGCTACTTTCGGGGGGGGAATGATTGCGACTTGTACAAAACGACATGTTCTCGAACATTTCGGGGTGGGGCAATTGGCCGGTTGCGGTTCTGGTGACCACCAAGAAATTTGGAAGCATTTACGTGTACGATGATCCGGCACCGATAAAGAGGTTGGATCGTGACATAAATGACTGAAAACTGTTGCAAGCAACACACACAATATAAAAACACATGCCTTACAAGCAAGTCGGATCGGTTTGGACGAAGAAATGTGACAGCTGTGACAAGCCATGCTTGACTGATTATGAGAAACAGGTGACAAAAACATTTTGGTTCGGCGAAGCCCTTTTACCAATATAGCGCATATATATATGGGACGGATTGTGAAATTTTATTAAATTGTCACGAGGGATACACGTCAATTGCTGAACGAAATAAACCGTCCGACTGAATGGCAAACACTTCAATCTGTCGAAAGGCAAAACATGCGTGATCGCAGTGGTGTTCACAGAATACTGACATGCAACAAATATATGTCGACACACTGCGTCAGTGGCGCAACAATCGCGCTGTTGGTTTTGCGACCACAACGCACCAGTCGCCAGAGGCTGCGACCAGTCTCGGTCTTCGAAGACTCAACACCGGCGGGAAAGTCGGCAACGTCAGACTGGACTGGACCAGGTTGACCAAAACGAGTCCAGCTAACAGATTTTTTTAACGTGCCAGTTTATACGCGTAGCCAGGATGGGGGGCCATGCGCCCCTAAATTTTAGAACATGTAGTGATTTTGTGCCTTGGGAGGCGGCATCCCACACAAAATAGTGTTATTCGCCTGAAATCAAACATTTCCCCCCCCAATTTTTGGGCTCGCTACGCTAGTGTGCCAGTTCAATGCGAAGCACAAAGCAAGTGAGCGCAGCGCTGCTTTCGTGGGTGCACACAACTTGACAGTAGTGTTGCAGAAGGATCGGATCCTAACTTGCAATCGCTGGCGGCAGATACCTTGTAATTCGCACTTTCTGGTAAAAGGCTGGAATAAGGGAAGTTAGAAAAAAAACGGACAGTAGCGCTACGAAAACATAATTTTCTTTCCCGATAGTAATCGAAACGGGCAACAGCAAAAAGGCATCACATATCCGAAACAAAAATGACAAAAAAGAGCAACGAATCTATCAGTGGTTGCACAGAAACACTTAAAACTAATACGAACAGAGGCAAGCGACGCTGCGATGATGAAAGAATTTAGTGTTGTTGTTTTTTCGCCCCACAGACCAAATGGAAACGAGGCATGCAGAAAGACGAAGCAGTGCACTTACTATTTTCTGGTCAGATAAGAAAAACAGTGAAGCGTAAAGTCAAGCAACATTTAGATGAGTGAGTTAGGTATGGTGCGTGATTTCAATTCGTTTCAGACATTTGTGAGAAATGCATAGAATAAGACATTTTTAAAATTACCATCTTAAAAGCTTTTCGCGAGCAGCAAACAGGCAAGAGGCTAATTCGACGCAGACCAGAGCCACGCACTTGCGATGAAGATCGAATGCGATTGGTCGTCATGACAACTTGAATAAAATTTAAAATTTCGAAAGAAAGGCAAAGTCAACATAACAAATAGAGCACATAGAGACAGCGTATCGACGTCCGTCAGATGCGGAGGCAGGCCCGTAGCCAGGTTGCAAGGTTTGATGTGGCAAAATACATATTTAGGACAAGATTTTTATTTTTATCATGTGCTTCAATAAAAAATTTTCTGGACACAACAAAATTTGGGGGGAACGCACCCCGTGGCTACGGGGCTGTGCGGAGGCGCTGTTGTATCGATATTTGTTGACAATAACTTTATACTTTAAAATTTTTTAAATAAAACCTTGAAGAAACAGAACAGCCTTTTTGTGCATTTTTCGTCGCAAGTGCGACACAGTTCGAGAATGGTTTTGCTATTCCAAGCAATTTCACTTCCTCCCTCAATTCAACAGACGTCATCAAGATGAAGCTGGTTCAAGTTTTTGACATGGAGAATGAAGAATTTTGCACATGAACGCTTCGGACACCAGCTGATGAAGCCGTAGGTTTTAGAAAACAGCCACCCGACGAAACTTTCCGAACTCGTTCAGCAGCAAAGCGGAAGCAAACACACAAAACACATTTTTTCTCACTCCGACGTAGCGGTACCCTCACCCGCTTACGGTCATCTGCAGTTCGCGAGCGCAGTAACCGAACCTCGCATCCACTAGGGCCGCACTTGTGTCACTGAAGCCGTGTAGACTTCCGAAAGGCGCAGGTGGCAGGTTCGGGCAAAAATGCACGAGTCACTGCGGGTCTCGACCAAATCTCAATCGAAGCTGCTCCTTGAAAATCCACGTCAAGATAGTCTGGGGTCCCAGGCGGATGAACGCCGGAACAAAACCCTGCGAAAACGTTAAATTTTGCGCGCGTTGAATCTGGTGCCAGGTCAATGAATAATTCACTTGTTAAATATGCAGTTGATTCCATTTCTAACGACTCTCTCACTAATAATATTTCTAAACAACGATGTGCTTCATTTGATTATACTGTTCACTTTCGTGGCAGTGAATTAGACACCTGAGATTTCGATCGCCACTGTTTGCCAACATCCATGACGTTGTGTATTCAAAACCACGCGACCTTTGGTCAGCGTTGTTTTTCAAACTTTGCACTTGATCACTCAGTGTGTGTGTGAATGTCAGCAGCAAATCACGCTTTCTTGTAGGTCGTGTCTCACGACGAGTAATCGCCGTTTCTTGTGCTTATACGAAGGTTCAGGTGGCGATCATTGCAACAGGATTTGTGTTGCTTTGTTCATTCATCCCTGCCCTTCCATGCAAACAAAACTGCTGATACGAACTTTGATTGGTTCATGGGCTGTCACGGTACAAAGATCACGAGAAACAGGAATCACGTGACGCCGACGCTGGACTGCACTTGATACCCTACTACGGTCACTACAGCTTGCGGAGTGTATAAAAATAAATCAGTGTACTGTAAAAAAATTATTCGTGGTATGGTCGTTGTTATCCCACTACGCAAACGTGCACACACACTATTGCTTCTGAAAAATCCCAACGTAAGTTTGTACAGGCTTTGATGTTCATGGGAAATTCTCCACAAGGAGTTTGCGCTGGTTCTATTTTTTACGGAAAAGGCAATATGGAAGTATCTTCCATCTTCAGCAGCTTAAAGACCTTTAATACCCATTTCCTTTCTACCACCGTTTTATTTGAGCAAGTCTTCAGAGTTTACCTACGATGTGGAGATAAACTCTGTACAATCGTTTAAACACAAGTTAGGTGTTTCTGCAATAAGGAAGATTTTGGTTTGAGCATACGTGAGATAAATAGTTCATTGCTTTTAATGTGGTGGAAGGATGAGGAAAAATCACCTGATTCACTTTTTGCAGCGATTTTCAATTCAATTTTTGTCGAAAATAGTATTCAGTCCACTGTTATCCTCACACATGTTAATTGTACGTTATCCGTAAATATTTATTAATTAACCAAAAAATAGCTCTGGAACAAATTTAATCATTCATGCTCTTGTCAGTTAAGATGTTAGAAGATTTCTGTTGATGTTGGATGAGCAGTCAATGCCAAATCGAAGGAACATTTCACTAGTCATGTCGAAGCGACCCGACCAATATAGCATAAAATTTGGGTTATCAGCAACCGTAGAGCCGAATACTTTGCGAAGTTTGTTCGTAATTTTGGTTGCCACTGTGTTTGAGAATGTGGTGGCATTCCTCTTTATGAAGACATTACTGATCACGCTGACAGAACTAATTTTACGAAAAGGATACAACGTTACCTACAGCACCATTTTCGCATCATTACCTCCTTTTACGCGTAGCAACATATTGATATTTCGTTGTGCAAAACAATCTAAGACTAAATATTTCAATTCTATGACGCAGCTAGAGAGACTGCTTTATGTGGTGTGAAAAACGAAGGCTGTGCCTTTGAAAGTAGTCAAATGAAAAACAAAACTGTCTTTCAACTTTCGGTAATGCACTTGCGGGATGTTTATGACAATATGGTTAACAGGAAACAGCCCTTGCCATTCTTTCACCAGAGGTTTGGTGCAGATTGCGTCAATGCAACGACCCCTGTGAATTCCTATTCAATGCTTATGGAAGATGCCCAACGGCTGTTTTGAGAAAATGTTAGATAAAGCAGTTATGAATACAGATATACTGCTTCAGGAAATTTTACTGAACTCGTTAATTGTTTCCACTTTATTAATTAACATGCTGTTGCGGCACCTCAAGAAAAAAGCAATGGCCAGTGTGTAAAGCTTTGCGACATCAAGTATGCAACTCACTACTTCCACGAATGCAAATGCTTTGGCGTCTTTTTCGACACCTCAGTAGACGGCGGAAAACAGAACGTGCTCTAGCTAGACTGTAGTGTTAAAGTTTCAGCAAAGAACATTTCTGTAAAATGTTAAGCAGTTACTTCGTCCATCGCACTTTCTTCCCATGAAATCATGTCAACCACAACCGGTCTACGTTTGGATTTCACTGGCAATTTTCAAGGTGTTGCCAATTTAAAAGAATCTATTGAAAATATTGTTCACACTACAGACAATAGCATCTGTTACTGCAGCCATCACAGCATGCCTCGCAGCTGGCGCAACAAGTCACAGGATACACTTCCAACAGCACAAGCGTTTTAAAGCAAAATCTTTTACCAACCTTGAAAAAACTCAGCGGTCCTTGTTTGGCCGTAAACACCACACAGTGCCAGATGCCCTGCAAAGAAACAAAAAAAAATTGCAAAAAAATGGAAAATACGAGCATAGCTTATTGAGAGAAGCGCCAGCGATATGCTAGCGAGTCTAATATTTGTAGTAACTTAATCGCCTGGCTGACATTCTGTTAGTTATCCTCCATTGGTTTATCAAGTCAAGTATGTACTGATTGGCCGTCACGGACCACTAAGTTCGTTCAAATCCAAACATTTCAAGCGCTGCAAATCACTATCGGGAAAACTTCATGTGTTTGGCAGCAACCACGTCACGACAAGCAATCACGTGTTTGAGACGCGTAAGTGGCGCTGATTGGTTTTAAATTGGCGCAATACTCTGGCTACACAGTGCCAGGGGCGTCGCACAGATTTTTTCCATGGGGTGGGCAATGGTGGATTTTTCCAGGGGAGCAATAATGGTGACGTTTCATTTTGCCAACGCCGAAACTATGAGAAAAACATTTTTCCACGGAAAAGTAAATAGTAAAATTTCAAAATCCAGGGGGTTTCGACCTCTGCCCCACCTTTCCGACGCCCATGCACGTCGCCACGTCTCATCGGGCATAATTAATAAAATTACGGAAAACAGGAAGCAGTCCTCAACTTTTGATCCTGTTGAAGACTCTCGGTCGACGCGTGGTCGCCAGCCACGAACGGGATGTGCACTGAGAATAGCATCTATATGCATGTGGCGCGAACAAGCAATAATGGAGCGAGCGAGCACGACGTGTGATCTCTATAGTTGCTTGCTGCCACAGTGTGAAGCTTTGCGCGCTTGCCGGTCGACTTTTCCGATCGCAACAATTCTACGCAGAGAAGCTTTAAGCGTTGTCGCGGTAATTCTGAGACCCATCACACTGCAGGAAAAGCACGACATGGACGTTCGCGGCAGTTGTTGTGGAGCGCAGTTGAGCAATAACCGGACACGTGCAGCAAAACTTTAAACTGCCGCTGTATATGTTGACCTTTCCGTCATGAGCCGGTCACAGCTGCGTTAATGCAATTCCCACGGCTTGCGCTATGAAGCCTAACGCATGTCACGGTTGTGGTCGTGGCAAGCCAGAATAAAATTTTGCAACATCTTGCTATTAGAAAACTTGGCTGAGAGCATTTTGGTTTGAAGCAGCGTTTCTGCAATTTCTCCGAAGTGTGTTTCTTATGAAAGGAGCAAAGTCCACAAGTTAATAGTAGAACAGCACAGAGCAGGGACTTGCGGGAAGGGCTTGACAAAATAGCAGGAATTGCTAAAACAAATTTCTGCTGCTGGGGCATTAAAACTTATCAAAAACTCTACACATGGCATGTGGACGGTAGATAAAAGCTCATGTTCCCTGAAAAGCTTGTATCTGTTCTATATGAAAACTGGGAAGTTATACGAAAAAAAGTCTTACTGGGTAAATGCGGCCGGCGTGAACATTTAGTTTGGCCCGCATCAGAATTTTCGTTACCGAAGTTAGAAAACAATATCGCGTCAAAGTGAGACACCATGATAAGCAAACACTTCGACAGTAAGTCAAGAGAAGTCTCTCTCGCTGCTTGACATAGTTTTCTTTCCTTATTTTTCTTAGGAAGATAATAATAAAATTTTATGATAAAATTAGAAGTTGTTTGCGGCCCGCCAGCGATAATGCACAATTCATGCGTCTCGTGGTAATAAATGGTTTCCCCGCTCCTGGTCTACACAAAAATAGATCGAACTCTATGAAAAACAAGCATTGCGTTTGCGGTTCAAGGATCGTATTGCAGGGAAGGGGAAAAAACAATTCACGAGTGCATGGATATCGTTGAGCCTTTTAGTTTATCAAGCAAAGTGTAAGTGGAAAATAATTTAAAAATTTTTTTGAGCAAAAACTAAACGCGAGAGATTTTTATTTACACCATTGGGGTTATGCTCAATGCTTCACAGCAACCAGCACCGAAATCGCGATGGCAGCAAATGAGAGACAAAGTTAGTTCTATAACCGTAATCAAGCATCACATCTCTTCCTCGCGCAGTCGTCGTTCAGACAAACGCTTACCCTGAATTCTCCGGGCTTCGCATTCATTAGTCTCGTTTTCATAACATCAACTGGTTGTGTGATGGCCGTTGCGATAGCGCCCTGCAATGAAGCGACAGCATCAGGAAAAGCACTAGCGGAGGACTGTGATTGACTGAAGGGCTCGGCGTTTCGATCAAAGTGGCGTTTAAAATAAAGGTTTCGGCCAAACAGTCGCAAATGCTAAAATCTGGTGATGGTTATTCTGCAGGATCCCGATGGAGCGTTGTCCGACTGGTTATGTGCTTTTATGCGCCAAGCAGGGAAAATAGGGGGGCGATAGGTGATGAGGTGTTCTTCGCATTTTAAGAAACAGCACCAAACGGCGTTCAGGTGAGTTTTCTTAATGTGAGATACGAATGTTAAGCAAATATTAAGTCCGGTCCGATAAACTGACTTCACTTACGAAAACATTGTCAGCACCGGCACACTTCGCGTCGATCGAACGTACAACATAAGGTCAACGCGAAAAATATTTTGAGAGCACTGGAATATTACTTTGTATTTTTACCGGACGTATAGGTCTAAGGTGAGTACGGCATTCGTTCGCACAGACCGCGCACTCACCGCAAGAAAGCTGGCAACGAAATGAGTTTTGATGTTGTCCTCGAACCACACCGTCTCGAGTAGCGCGACTTTGATTTGATCGTAGAAAGCGATCTGTTTTCAAAAAACACCGTCAGAGTTGTCGATCATAGCAACTGTCGCCGTTTACACAGGAAGGGATTGCCGCATTTATGGAGGGTTCTCTGCAAAAGAAACTTTATCAAAGCAAGTGCAACCATCTGTTAGATGTACGGTGGCCCGTTTGCGCCATGGACTTTTTTTTTATAAATAAAACTTCAGAGTACAAGTTTCTTCAACAACACTTTTGTGGAAAAAATTTTGTTTAATACAAGAAGTATATTTTTGAAAAATTTATTTTAATTGATAAATTCTTTGATACTGAAAAAATAATTTTCTCAAAAAACCGTTTTAAGAAAGAAGCTCGATGAATTATTATCATTATTTTTTCTTTACTAAGCCAACTTCGCCAATGAAATGCTTTCCACTGAAATTCACAAATAAACGATGTTGCAAATTCACATGTTGCATGTTCATTTTGTTACTGCAATTTCTATAGTATGTGTAACCAGCCGAGCAATAAATACTTTGACTTTTTTTGTTCCTAGATCAGTGGTTCTTGACCTGAACCCCCGGGGTTCGACGGAGCCGTTTCAGGGGTTCGGCGAAGGTCATCAGAGACATGTAAACCATTTTTACTTTCTGTTATATTGGGCATAAATGGGGTTCGACAAAATTTTGGGAAACTACGTAAGGGATTGGCGTGTTTGTAAAAGTTAAGAACCACTGCTCTAGATTTTCATTTCAGCATGTCTTTTTCTGAACTCTCAACGGAGCCCATAAAATGCAGTGCATGCAAAAGCGTCTGGAGCTCAGCCCCAGCCCCCAAACCCCACTGGACATTTATAGCATTCCTCCATAAACCTTATCTGCGTTTGTCCCGGTTTGCTATCCCTAGTCCAATCTATCAAGTACTGGAAAATGGGAAACAATCCTTCTTTTACTCACGTAAAAATATCCAGTGCTACAACTGACATTTTTACAGCCTATGTAATTCTACGAAAGAACATCATTCTGATGCAAGTTAAGAACCCTGCAGAACTGTACAATAAGCTCTGTTACAAGCGATATTGCAAACATTCGCGATGACTTTTCCTAATGCTTGTGGTCTAATATTCAACGTGGCACCCATGACATCCATCCACTATACTTAACTAATATAAATGCAAGGTGGAAATGCAAAGACACAATACGAAGCGTTTCTGTTCCTTGCATGCATCTTGAAACTTCCGCCTATTATCACGAAAGCTATAATTTAAAATCGACTTCAACCAACACTGTAAAAGACAGTAGGCTTCGTTGAAAAAATGCAAAGCAACATACCGTAAAAGAAACAAGGTTAGCGATGATTTATTAAATGAAAACTGTAGTAAAAATCAAACATTCAACATATGAATTTACAGCATGGTCTACTCGAAAACTTAATGGGAAACATTTCATCAGCTTTTTGGCTTGGTAACGAAAAAAATTCGTCATAAATTTTTTCTTAGATGGTTTTTGAGAAAATGATTTTTTTAGTTTCAAAGAATTTGCCAATTTACATAAAATTTTAAAAATTTGTCACTGAATATTTTTTTCACAAAGCATTTTTGTGAAAAAAGTTTATTGCAGTTTGTATTTTGAATATAAAAAAGTTTTACATGGTGCAAATGAATGACCATATCGAGTTTTGTTCGTTGTCATTGCGTTTCTGAAATTTTCTTTGCTTGTGCCGAAAGCTGAGCACATCTTAGCAACAAGCGTGTTGAGCATGCCTCAGGAATTGAAGACAAGCTTGTGAAAGAAATATCGACGCTAGTTCGGCATCTGTTTCAACTTTTTAAGATGAGAAGCGGATTTCTCAATGCTTGCTTTAGCTTTATCATCCCATAGAGGCAATCGCACTGTTGGAAGACAAAAATAATCAATGACGACGCCGGGGGCAAGCAGAGCGGTTATCTGCTGCAGATCAATGCTGCTCATGAACGGTCTCGTCTAATGCGGAATAAAATGCAATAAAAGCTTGCAAGAAGTTTTGATGTGTCCATAATTTGTTAATGACAACGCGAAGAAACGACATTCGCTGTTCGGGACATTACGAAGCTCAATCGCCAGTGGGACGTGATTTGCTTTGGAGGAAAGCAAAACCGAAACAGTCGTGACTTATTCTTTAACGAAACTATGCATCCCATACCGTCTCTTGTATCACTAACTCTGCTCCGAGCGAGGAGAGCCAGGGCATCTTTAACAAACCCTATTATTTACAAAAAAATGCAGAAGCTTGTCCGTACTTGCCCATTGGTGATCAGGATGGCTCTCGTGGTCGCCATCGCCACGCCGTTAAACAGACCGGGAACGCCCTCGCTTCGGGTAACTTGATACAGGCCGTCGAAAACGTGTTTATAACTGTGAAAATAAAAAAGAAGGATGTACGCTGAAACGGATACGGATGCCAAAGCAGATTAGCAACAATGTGACAACAGGCAACTGCGAGAATCTCGTGATCAAAAAATAAAAAATTAGGTTGCTGTTATTACGAATAGAGAAGCTCACACGACTAATTACAATTGATGAGCTCCAGCGAAGGATAGTCTCTTGGTCGGGACCAAAACAAGCTGGTGAACAACCACAGAACTACTGGACTGGATCGTTTGGGATGAGTGGAAAAGCTCTACGAGGTTTTAGACAAGATGCCGTAAACCGAGTCCCTGTTCTCGCCACACCGGGAAGTGTTTTGAAACAAAAACAAACTCCTCAGCTTTGCGGAGGGTTGAAAGTCGTTACAGGGTTGGGATTCGATTCTTTGGGAAGGTCACAACGAACAGATATTGTCATCTTTCCGCACAAAGTAGTAAACCAAGCCACAGAAAGGTTAGTTTTAAGCTGCTAAGGTTAGTTTTCACGCATGCGATCGGGCAAACGCTAGACATGCAACGTGCATGGGAAACGAAAACCGCGCGCATCACACTGCAACGAAATCTCACTTGCGTCGTTGCTCCGCAGGCAGTTTGATGTCATTTTGCAGACGAACGTTGACTAAATCGCACGGGGTCCCGACAATGCCGCCGAAAAAACCTGAGTCGACAGCATAAAAACCTGAGTCAGTTGAATGGATAATGAAGATTTTCAGCAAGGGTAAAAATCGGGACCCACTAGCAATCGGTTAGATTTCATTATACTCGCTTTGTCCTTTCTGTGGAGTGCCAGAAGTGGTCTGCGGCATCCATCTCCGCTCTCTCTGCGTTACGGACACGCGGCAACTTCGGTGGTGATTGCTAGATTAGTGACAAGCCAATGACAGCACCGAAGCAGTTGCTCCCATCCATTACCACCAAGAACAAGGCTATAAAGGCCGCAAGTACCGTTTTTCAAGTCTTTAGTACGACCCGACAGGAAATTGAATCCAGCTTGCCAGCTTCGGTGGCGTGTGCTCAACCCACAGTGCCACTTGTCGGTTGTGACCGGCAATGGCAGTAATCCATCACTCGAAAAGTTAGGCCACACAGGCACGCAATCGATAACTGTCCTTGGTTCCAATTAAACAGACCATTGATGAGCGGATAAAAAAAACTTTAAAACGTGACTAGACTGTCGTCCCACAACTTTCGAAATGTGTGTTATTACTGTTATATTCACAGCCAATACAGGCCTCCTTTGTTTTATATAGAACACGAGCATATTTCCGGGTTACCGTCAGTGCACTAGCAGGCAAGATCAAATCTTTTATGTTCGTGTTCGTCTACTGCAAAATAAACCATATGCGGCAAGCCGCCAAACGGTTATCTGCAAGATTTTTACGAAACAAAACGGTGAATCGAAATAAACTCAGGCAAAATACCGCCAGCACTGGCAATCATCATTTTCTGCAACATCGTTGGATCTTTGCCGTCGCGTGCGATGATTGGTCGGAGCAGGTCGTACACAGCGAACCGCGTCATAGAATACGTGAGCTGTGGAAAATCGACCAGCGAGTTTAAGAACGATTGTCATGCACCTCGCAGTCGTAATTCGACCAATTTGGCAAATTAGCAGTTGGTTTTTCGTGCAGTTCTCGCTTAGGACTCGAAAAAAACTTGCTGTGTGGAGTTATACCTGTCTGTATTCCCAGGTGAGTGCCAAAACACTGTAGAGCGACTCAACGTTTCTGCAGTCTGCACAATTGTCTTCGTCGGGACAACGCAAGAATCGCTGCTGCCTGGAGCGCTCGCGCTCTCCACAGCTCTGGTTTTCAGAGCACGCACCTTAATGCTTTGCCCCGATGATGGCAGCTGTGCAAATATTCGAAACGTTGGCTCCTTTCAGCATCAGGTACGGGAAAGTATTTATATTGCATAACTAGTGCCATCGAAACCGCCGAATTGCTATGCGGTACTTTCTCAGTAAAAGCTAGGTTTGCACAACTTTTGCCATCCTTTAAATGAAATCATCCACGAATCTCAACAGATGACGTGACGGTTTTTCGCAATACAATTGAAAGAAAAAACACCAGAGCAAACAAGGTACACAACAAGGTTCCCAAGTTTTAATTCTTTAAGTAAAATTTTGAACATGTTTCTGCTTCGGAGACGCCAGGACTTCGATAAACAGAACTTTAATCAGGCTCTACTGGCGCTAAAACATAAAAACACGTTAAAAACTGCCGACGTTTTGACAGCTGATGCAACTAAGTTCTGAACTTTAAAATTCTCGTAGTTTACAACATCGTTGGAAAACGCTGTTAGAAAATATCTTTCAACTCCTCCTTGGAAGTTGCTGCAATAAATAAAATAATAAATAAATGCATGAAAAGTTTTTGGGGCTGAAATCGCACTTCTAGGGTCTAACTCGAATTATTTTGTTTTTATTCTTTACACAGATTTTAACATAAACAACAGTGTGCAGCCTGGTGTTGTCGGTCTTTTCAAAGGATTAACAAATGTTTCCAACCTTCGAAATCACTCTCGAATCGCCAAGCTGTTATTTTTTGCACCAACCAGTAAAAATGAACCAACATTTCGAATTCCCTCAGTGCGGTATTATAACTTGTTAGACAGATAACAATGCAGAAATCACCGCTTTCGCACATAAATTCGGCCGGTATTAGTTTAAGTACTTTTTTACTCTCAAAATAAGCCTTTGGTTCTGAGGATGTCCAGCAGGGGTCGGCAACCTTTTCGAACTACTAGTCCATGGGCGTCGCAAGGATTTTTTTTATGGGAGCCAACAGTGTTTTTTTCCAGAGGTAGCCAAAAAGTTTTTTGGAGGGGAGGCAAAAGTGGCAAAATTTCATTTTCCCTCTCGAAATTAAGAAAACGTTTTTTTACAAGAATTTAATAGGAAAATGTTAAATTTCAAAGTCCAGGGAGGGTGCTTGCCCCCCTCCGACGCCCACGTACTAGTTCATTTGAGAGGGTCAAGAAGGCACACTAGCTCAGAAGAAACAAGTTTTCCAACGATGGGTTGTTTCATAGTCATACAGGAAGCTCATTGAAATACGCACGGCAGCCACACTAGTTGCGTATTGCGTAAAAGTTTGTCATAGGAACAGAACATTGTTTTGCAGACCGTTCGAGGTAAGCGCACGGTATAACGTTAAATTCGCCATTGCCATCGCTCGATTACTCTTAATGCTTGGTTGGACACTTGTACATGATGTGCATATATTAGTTCACTTCATTTGCAACTCACATGTCGTGTTTGATTCGTGCTGAAGGCCGGGTTGGATACAAATGCGCTAAAACTAACATTTAGAACCTAACACTGCGAACCACCCTCTCTGCTCCCACACTAAAACCCCACGACGTGTTCCTCGCGCAAGCAGAAAACGTTTTAAATTGCCGAAATAGGGAGGATCAACATTTACCCACTTTACACTGTACTGTTAAGGGATTCGCGTTGGATTGGGAATCCCACAAATCACTGAAGCACGACCGTGAGTGTTTCACCGAGCTGCTTGAGTGCGCATTTTTTCAACCATATGCGATTCAGCGAATCCAACTAGCAGAGGAAGGTTGGGCATCCGATAACAAGGGTTTGATTGAAAATGATGTTGGGTGGTTTGTAGGCTATTAAGTCTTGGACAACCTTTTCTGTACTTGTTTGATGCTAAAACCACTATCGTGGAACAGATTAGCCTGTTCAAGGTAATCTTCAGCAAAAATGACGGATTAATTTGTTTAATAGTTTTGCCTGTAGGCTAACTACACCTAGTTAGGGAAACAATCAGCAAAATTGAATCGCTTGAGCAAACTGAAAGATTATTCGGTAGGTTACAAGACATCAGATATTGGACAGAAGGACTATTACCCTAATACAGATTAATAGGTTTTCATTACACCATGGTATAGTAGCATTATTCAACCTCTGAGCAAAATATGTAATACTGGAAGTGGATGACTTCAGTATAGGCTACACTTTGTACTTTGTATCCCAGTTATGTGGCTATGATTTCCTTAGTTCATAATGGAACACATGATCGTGACTGAAATCAACAGTGGCTTTGCAATGTAAAAATTACCTCCCATTTCCTGTCCTGTAGAAGCTGTTCAAATTCTATTAAGGTCCCTTGAAGAGTGCAATTACGATGCGACGCGGTTTTCATGACCTCATCACCCAGCAGTTCTCCACGATTTTCTCTGCTGACTGTTATTTTTCGGACTACAGTAAATAAAATCACATCTCGGCGATTCCAACAACACCTACAAAAAGCACGTTTGTGTAGTGGAATCAGGCTTCACCTTTTTATGTTCACCTATTCCCCAGCTTTCGCAATACCATAGGCCAAACCCACGAAGCAAATCTTTGAGTCCTTGCAGTGTAAAAACGCCCCAATATCGAGTTCGCAAGT
>JGI24158J21664_10000700_pt1 | contig 33026 bp, 29 predicted proteins | sample Ectturendosymbi3_FD_21664 | JGI IMG/M metagenome (IMG submission 21664)
TAGCAATCGCGTTTAGTGTGCTAAAAAGAGCACTCATATGTCTATTTGGCAAAACCGTTAGTATCTAGGAAGGCACCCGGAGCTACCTCTCGAATGGCAATCGCTCCAGCTCCGGTCCTAAACTTTAAATTGAGATCCGGCTTCTTTCGATTTTTATTTTGAACTCCGGCTCCGAGTAAAATGCTCAGCTCCGGCTCCGTAGCCCTGGATTACGAGGTATTTTTACAAGAATTCTGAACTTAACATTAGCGTCGTAATACAATTGCTTAGTTCAGCTATTTAACACGTTCTTTAAAAAACTTATTTAAATTTACAGCCTTGTGTTTTGCTTTATCAGGCTTGGGAGGCGAAAACGACATGTCGAGAGTGAAAAGGGGGCGATGGAATAAAAAAGTTTGAGAAAAACTGGTCGACACGGTGTTTGTTGTATATTTTTGGTTTGCGCAGTACCAAAATGTTTTTGACGTCTATCAGGGCAGTGGAAATTAATGTAAGTATGGTGCTAATTAATATGTGTTAATAAAAGCCGTACTATGTTGCGATGTGTGCAAACTATTTTCCAAAATGATGAAGCTGACCCGCTGCCAGTGCTCGACAACGTCAAACAAAAGCTCATAATAATTAAAATATAGGATGCTGCCTGTGGCTGAGTTTCTTCTGCAAAAGTACATTGCTGGTATGGTTTGAAGTGTGGTGATGATAAAAAACGACTCTTTAGAGGCAACTATACTGCGTAAGGTCTCACTGCCTTTCATTCATTTGCCACTGGGAAACGAATAAAAGGCAATTAAAATTTGGAACTAACGTTATGTTGTTGCTGTAGCACAGCTTGGATAACGATTTGAATTTCCTACTATTCTACTATGCGAAGGGTGGAGCGAATCATTCAAAAGCTGTATTTTTTAATTTTATAGTCAAATAAGACAGAAGAGATGAATTACTCCTGTTAATCAGCTACCTAGAAAACATTAACAGATTTCAAGCAAAACACCGCTTTTGAAACAGTATTTCGGTAAGAAAAGGGTTAAATGTACGATGAATTTTCTCGCAGAGTACCATTTCATCTCCTGTCTTTGAGTAGATCATAACCCAGAGCTTCTCCTCTGCATCTTTAGCGTCGTTTTGGAGCGAAAGAGCGATGCTCCCAGCAACGCGGCCTTCGGTAAAAGTCACCACGCCTTTCAGAAGCTCTGCAATATACAGTTGTTGCAATAGAAAATAAAAGTCCGCAGTTGAAAATGTATCTAATTTCTTTAAATGTCAGTTGGTGAAGTATAGCGGTAAATATTTTTCTCGGATTGTGAAACAATCGCAGTGAAGGCCAAGTCATTGAATCTAAAATTTTTTCAGAGGTGATGCATCAGCTAACAAGAGAAAAAACAAAGAGAAAAAGTGTGAAGATACTAACTGGTGATAGTCTAACTGGAGTTAAGCTAACTATATAAAGCAGTGGTTCTCAAAGTGGTCGATATCGACCCCCAGGGGTCAATTGGACAATCCAAGTGGTCGATAAATAGTCATGGGGTCAAATAGGGGTCACTGAATGGTCAGGGGGTCAATGAAAAACTGCTGGGGTCTACTGGAGCAATGAAGCCTCCAACTCAAAATTATTGTTAATTCAGGCAAGGAAAGCAAACGGCGTTTTTCAACAAATCAAACAAAACTAAGAGGGCTAATCAAATCTCAGCTACAGTAGTTTAAAAGTACACTCGATTCGAATAGTTTTGCATTAAATGATCCATTGTGATGACAATATGAAAACTATTCTGTTTGTTACGTCACAAACAATATTTTTATGTTATGCTTACATCTATAGTTCTAAGCATATTTTTCGGATTGTGCATTATTTTATCACGCATTTCAAGTAAAAAACACTCAAATTAATTTTGACACATACTTTCCTTGTATTAGTAGCTATTGGGCTAGGCCACGGGGTCTACAGAAAATTGTATACTTTCATTGGGGGTCAACGTGCAGAAAAGTTTGAGAACCACTGAAATAAAGAAACAAACTCGCGTTTTATTTCAGTCAAGTGGTCTTGCGCAACAGCATTGTTCTGAAAAACGATAAAAATGATCTTTAATCGAGATGCTTTTCAAACCACCGGGCCTACCAGTTACGCCTAATTTCTTTTTTTCTTTTGACCACATCGCGTTGCTTAGCGCCTGAATCAGTGATTATGATAAAATAGGCACATTGACGTCAAAAATAGGTAGCTGATGGTTACACGGGCTTTGTTTGTCGCCCAGCGACGAATCGCAAACAAGGCAGTCAAAGTTGTATGGCCCACTACAAAGCCCGCGGAACCCGCAAATAACTTCTATCAGAAAAGTTATGATACATTCGCTCTTCAAACAAAATGCAAAGGGTGTAGCTAAGCTATTCCGAAGCTCGCATAAACTTATCAGGATTTTTCGATGATGATTAGCTCTGAACTTTCCGCATAAATAATTAGGAAGTTATGTATACACTTTTAATTCATTTGGTAATAGATTTCCTGGGAAAATTTAATCTGAAAGAAATTTCATCAACAGTAAAAAAGCCTTCAAAAAACTATACATGTTTTATTTTGAGACGTTTTGGATTATACTTAATCCATCTTCAGTCAAAATATAAACTTTTATTTTTTGACTAAAGATGGATTAAGAATAATCCGAAACGTCTCAAAATAAAACATGTATAGTTTTTTGAAGTTTTTTCTAGTGTTGATGAAACTGTTAAGTCTATCCCAATTTTATGCTTGAAAGAACTTTCTTTTTGATATAGTTGTTTCCTTTTAACTGTTAAAACGTTGAAGCTTCCGCAACAATAGCAAAATGAAACCAAAGTTTGATGGTGTGATCGTAGCGACACTTTTGGCTTAAAATCTCAAACGAATGGCTTTCAGCATCATATTAAACTCTGTAAAAATTATTTTTATAGGCTGCATTCTTTATTGCCTACCCTTTACTGGCGCGCTTTCAAATATGTGGTTTTCAAAAAAATTGGAAACCAACTTTACAACACCATGCAGGATAATTTTTGTCGTGCTTCTGGGACAATCTTTATAGTTTTGAGTTGAATTCCCGAATAAAATCAATNCCATGGTTCTCATAATTGCTGATTGATTCGACAACGTTACNTTTGTGGAGACTTAAGGCCAATCTACACTGAGAAGTTGCCAGGAGCAGCCGCGCACGATTCTTTGTTTTATTGCGCTCACGAGTGCCGTGCCGAGCCGAGCCGTGCACGAGCACAGAATTACCAGACGCAACGAAACAAACAAAGGATTACGCCTGGCAACTCCTGGCACGTCCTCAGTGTAGATTGGCCTTTACGGTTCTACTGTACTCAAGAGTTGTCTGGATTTAGACTAGGCGCCTTAAATGATAATTGTCCAATACGGTCTTTGAGACATGGACAGCAAATTCATTAGTAGCAGTCTTCACAGGTTTTTGAGCTAGTACTTCATGTCGTTAGTGACTGTATTCAATCCTATAAAAGCGGAATTACAGTGATAGCATCTGATGTTTAAAAACAATACACTGTTGTCAATTGCCATTCGTGCATAGGGCTGTTGTGTTTCGATATAAACCAGCTGGAACGAGAGGAAAGTTTTACTGGTGTTTCTGAGAATTTACAGTAGCAACAAAAAGGTGAAAGTTGAAGTCTTGAAAAAACTTAACATAGTCAAAAGCAGCCTAAACCAAAAAGCACCCTTGCAGTACAGTTGCAAATAATTAATGTTCCACAAGACAGAAAACAGCGAAGATGAAGAAAACACCTTTTATTTTTGTGAACAGTAAAGCACAACTTAGCACGCTCTGAAACAAACTGCAATCCTAGACATAAGGAATCATAGTCAGCTTCGTTGTAAATGCGGTAGGGCAAAGGGCAACTATTAGACAAACAATAAATTTGCAGCTGTTACCTACCTTCGTCTTTTTCTTGCACATTTGTAGCTTGGGTTTCTCCACCTTCATCACCGGAAACTAGCCTCGCATGCTGCGCATGCATGAACAACATGCAAAAGAGTAAAATGTCAACTTTGTTCCAAGCCATATTTCGACTTTCGATGTGTTTGTCTAATCAGTCAAGTGACTGGTAATGGTCAAACTCAGCAACTAGGACTATAAGACTAGCTCAGGCAAGTGATTGGTGGCAACGCTTTTTTTTCCGTGTCTAGTGATTCATTGATTCAACGCTGCTAATTGGTTGTCACTAAGACAGCGGCGTTACGCTTGAATCGTTAAGATAACATTAATAGACAAATCAAAATTTTAAATATGACTGTAATTAATTTGGTTCGCCATAGATCGGATGTCAGCACGCAATGCTTCTTCGCGTTGCCACCAATTACCTGTTGCCCTGGCTCTAATTTCATTACTCTTGATCAGTTTTCAGAAGCAACCAGTATGTGAAGGAAAAACATCAACGAATATTTCGTTTCAGAGAGGAAAACCAANGATGATATTTTTGTCNCCTCCAAGTGAAACGATGTTGCAACCGATACTTTTTAGCTGAAATGCTTCACAAAGATGTATTGAGTGTACGATCATTCTACACTTTAAAAATCCAATCGAATTTCTTGGTAGTAATTCCTTTAATTTTTAAAATGATAATACATATTTCCAACTGTGTAAAATAAAAAGTTAAAATTCATCGCAAACGCGCAACGTTTTGTTTGGTTAAAATAGAAAACATTAGCTTTAATGACCAACAAACCATGTTATTACAGTTTTTGGTATTTAAAAATTAAAGTTTTAGTAGACTGGTCAAGGTCACAAATTGATTTCAATGCAAGTGAAAAGAAATGTGATTGTATAAAGCAGCAGTTCTTAACCTTTACAAACACGCTGAACCTTACGTCGTTTTCCGAGCTTTGCTCGAAACCCATTTTTGCCCAATATAACAGAAAGTAAAAATTGTGATATAACCACGCTTTTAGTCATGTTTCAGATTACCTTCGTCGAACCCTAAGGTTCGATCGAACCCAGATTAAGAACCACTGGTATCAAGGGTGAATTTTGTGTGAGATGTCATGTGGGATCTCTCTCATGCTCAGACCCTGGTTTCTACAACCTTTTGTGCCGTAAGATTATCTTAAATTGTCATCTAGTAACTTGTTTCTACACAAGCGTGGTCCAACTACTTTTGACCTACAGGCCAATTTACAAAAACGTGACAACTCGTGGGCCACTTCCAACAAAATGATGTATAAAACAACATATTCACAAGGTTCAAAATTGACAAGAGAAAACAGGTTAGTTGAGTGCGTCATTGAAATACACAACAGCAGTAAACAACTTATTACAAATCTGTCAGTGCGATGGCTGTGGTTGAGGCTTCTCTGACACAATCGTTGCTTTAACAATACCAATATGTTAGTGCAACAGTGGCTCCACCAGCGCTTGTCACTGGCTGTGGTCAGAGGGAACCCTGCCAGTATATTGGCCTGTGTGCAAGTTTGATCTGATTTTAGCCATCCTCGGTGTATTAACCGGTGTTGGTGCCTGCCACTTTCCTTTCTTTCAGTTAACAGCGTTTGCCTTCTGACTGCGTTCTCTGTAAGCTTTATTGTCTTCCGTATGTTTTGTTTGTCCTTTCTGCAAATCCCCCTTTGCAGTATTGTTTCGCTCCCATTTTTAACTATCCCGATTACCGCAAGGCCTATGATGAAAACCCCGCGTTGTGATATGTCTCACCTTGAAAATCCTATAAGGCCGTCTATAGATATGTCAGCGGTAGCAAGTCGGAGACTATGCTGGTGTTTCGTCTGCCGTTCGATTTCTGTTTTTATATTGGACTTGGTTCATGGTAAAAAATGTGCTCTCGCACACGTATGTGCTTGCAAAGAGCGCATTTTTGGTGATAAGCCTATCTCTGCTGACTAATTTCTAGAAGCTTTCTACAGTCTGGTCTAACGCCGTTAATAACAAACATTATGCTTGTCTAAATAAAATTGCCTACTGTAACATACACACACCTTTCGGCGAAAGCTCGCTGGTCTTAAAAATTCTGTCTGCGACGGGCCTGTAGTTAGACCACGTTGTTGTACACAATGGGAAAATGATGACAGGCATGGAAACTTTGAGCAGCATTTTTACTAAAAAACAATCTTCTGACTTGAAACAATTTTTTCTGCCAGAAGAAGTTTCAACTTTTTCGCTGCTTCTTTGCTGTATATACACGGGCTATTATTGGTTGTTCGTGACTTTTTGACATCAGAGCTCGAGCGTTAGCTGTCAAGTCTTATAGTACAATTCACGTATAACACAGGCTCTAAGGTAAGAGTCAAATTCAGAAAAAATTATTGCAAAATACTTCTTGATGGATGACCAGGCAGTTAACAAATCGACAAAAATTTTTAGTAGCAATGCAAAAAAGTAAAATTTTGCTTTGATAGTAAAGTTACAGTCTTAATACCTTGTATACTCCCATCTACGTTATGCCATATGTGCTTGGGGCTCAGCAACAACAAACAGTCTACGCAGAATAAACACCATCCATAACAGAATGATTTAAGACCATCAGTTGGAGCTTTTGCCGATGCCATGTAACGCCACTCTACGGCCAATCAAATTTATTGAAACTGGATGACATATATCAGTTAGAAATTTCTAAGCTTATGCACAACTTCCACAGCAACAGAAGGCCCAGCACGTTCGATAGTAATTCTGTGCACGCTGCCAAAACTGACCATCTTAGGTCAATCTAGTTTTTTAGATGTTTATCTATGTCAACTTTTTGGTTTTTATGGTTCAGGCTTTTAGAAGTGTGCGTGATAAGGCTATGTTTTCAATGTCAACTAACTTCGGGTTTCTCCAGTCCTTTTTTGTAAGTCAGCATTAGTGTTTTTGTAGTAGATTCTACAGCTTTTTTTTATATATGCAGCTCGAGCTCATCGCTGTGTTTTTTTCTGGAAGATCTGCCGGTCCTAGAGTCGATGTAGGAACCAGTCTTTTTACTTGTTTGGGATTTGCCTCAGTTTCATTCAAACAACACAGCAGCAACGAAACAGGTTCTTTTTGGTGGAAACCACTTTGCTCGCGGTTGCAGAGCAGGAAACAAAATGGCAATATTCATAGGTGGCGGAACCGGGGGGGAGGCCTGGTCCTCCACTTTTAAATTTCGAATCTTCCCTACATAAGTTTAAGTAACACAACTAGTTTTGGATCTTATGTTAAAGTAAATCATTTAATGAAAAAAATGTTGCAGGATTTTGGCAGTATTTTGACAACATAATTTGTAATAGATTGTTTGTAATTTGGCAGATATTTGTAATTGTTTGGCAGAATGCACCGTGCGAATGTCTGTCATCCTATGGCTTGCTTACCGGATCGATGTTGTTGAACAGTGTTGATAAACGGCGTAATACAACACAATATTTACAAAAATGGTGTAATTTTATATGCTTGTGTGCATGGGCCTCAAAAGGATTTTATCCAGGGGGGGGGTAATCGTGGATTTTTCCAACAGTTTTTCCAAGGGGGGACCAAAAGTGGTTAAATTTGTCTTTTACCAAGCGAAACTAAGAAAACAGCATTTTTTGCTGAAGTTTTCAAATTCTTGCCCCCCTTCCAACATCCATGTCTACTCCTATCGTGGTGCCAATACCTTTATGGTTTTTCTATGCGAAATATNTTGCATGGGTTTGTGAGAAAATAAGAAACCTGAATGCAAAAAATGAATTGTCGACACCCTCCTTCGGAACAACGTTTGAAACGAGCAAAGCACAAAACAAAACACATGATTCCAACATCATTATCTTAAATTGTCATCTAGTATCTTAAATGCTCAAAAGTTGGCATTGAAGAAAATGCACAACAAATTAATCAAATAGCTATGCAATAATTCCAGTGGTAGCGGTTATAAGGCAAACGTGAATAAGGATTAGCTTTACGTCGGCTAATCTTACTCATGTAGAAGATGCGTGAAAAAAATTACGTTTTTTAGTTAAGTATAATCAACAATTTCAATCCATTTCGAGGATTTTCAAAGCAGAAAGGTTTTAAGCTGAAATAAACGTGAGGTGAAAATGTCAAAAACATGCTGTGTCAAGCAAGCATGAGCTCATATGGATGATTCTAAGATGCGTAGTAGTTGTTGGACCTTTAGCCGTTGACTGCTAGTAAATATGTTGGCGGGGTCTCTTCTATAATAGGCGCTGATGTTGATGAACAGAATACACAATTTGGTCAAATGATCTTCGTGCTTGGATTTGTTCACTCACGAGGCAATTAGTCGTCGATAATGTCAATGTTGGCCTTGGTCAGAATGCCATTAGGTTCTCTTTTCCCAAGCCAATATAACGTTGGTGCAATCAGATGTGATGAGGATTAAGCATTTTTCATTTACTAAATGGTGTCGACAATCCAACCAAAGGTTATGGAGTTCAGGATTCCGTGCGATGTTGACCTGACTATGGTAAGAGCGGTCTATCAAAATCGAAAAGAATGCATTGTTACGAGAATCGGATGGGGTTCATTTCTTGCATGGTATTTTTTTATTCATGAGAAAACCAAAGCAGCAGTGAACGATTTTATCAAAATTCGTTTCAGTCGCGGAGTGAAATATTTTTTCATGGAACAAATTCTTAAATTGTTTCTATTTGAATTACACACAGCAATTCAAAGTAAATCCCGAGTGGCGTTTGTGAGTAATGATTGATTTTTCTTGAATGGGCGTGATAGTTGAGGGTTTAAATAAAGTGTACCGTTCGGGTGAGTGAACAAAATTAACCCGTTTCAAGCATGTAATTACGCTAAAACCATAGAAAACGAGCATTTCCAGAAACAACAAATAGCATCTGACGCTGAATATTCCACGGAAGTGAAGGATGACAGCTCAAGAGCTCTGGAGCCGGTTTTTTCCATTCAGGCCCGTAAACAGGTTTCAAGATTTGGTGGGGCACAATACATTTTTAGGGGGACAAGATTTTTGCCTTTACTAGATGTTCAAAACCAATTTTCCTGGGCGCAACAAAATTTGGGGAGACACAAAAGAAATTTGGGGGGCACTGCCCCGAATGCCCTCCCGTGGCTGCGGGCCTGTTCCCATTAAACAACGGCAATAAAATATCTCAGACAACGACAACAACGCGAGATCATTCTGCAAAAGTTTCCACGGAAGACAAAGGTAAAAGTAATTAATGCAAAAATGGTCGAAAAACGTTGCTGTTGTCGGAGGGCAAATTGCAATTCTCTTCACCTACTTCATGCTGGCAGCGATGACGCGCACGGTAATGAGGTCCACGAATGTTTCTGTCATGAGTTATTTTTGTAACGGGCAGCTGCAAAATTACAAATAATCGTTTATTTTCTCTGAACGAGTAATTACAAGATTCGACTCCATCGCAGCAAATGCCCGAGCGAAATGCTTTAGATCAGGGGTGGATAATTAATTTGGCTCGGGGGCCATTTCGAGAATGCCACGTTTGGCGGAGGGCCGCACCTCCTTTTAGTGAAATAAGCTAGAAGCAAGTCTCCGTTAAGCTAGTCTGAGCAGTCAGCACTAACATTTGATAAGTTCGAGGAAATTTCAGATTTGAAGATATTTTCTGAATGCTCCCACGGGCCACTTAAAACGCTGTGGCGGGCCACATTTGGCCCGCGGGCAGCTATTTGCCCATCCCTGCTTTGGATCGTTTCACACAGGTTTTTTTCAAAAGCAGCCTTATTTCCTAGCACCTAAATCGTAATGACAGTGCGTATTTGGCCTCAGGCAACTTTCTTGTAAACTATGACGTGCCATGCAAAAAGTGTTGCTTTATTTAAGAACTGCACGTCCTCTTGGTTGAACCGGGAAAAAAATATGTATGCATTTTGCAAAACGACTTTTTGTCTCTACAGCAACTACTGTGTGTCCTGAGTCTAGAACTTGTTCGGTCCGTTTCTAAACCACAATTCTTTTGTTTTTAAGGAAACGATAGGTTTTTATTGACAAATGTCAAACCAACTTATTCAATTAACTGCGGTGACTGCAAGACACAGTGGCGAAAGGAAACACAGCATAAATAGGAAAGTACAAAAACAACAATGAAAACAAGAAAAAGAAAGCATCAAAAACTCGCGCAGTCTTGGTTTGCAGACAAAGAGTTTATTCGCGAGCGTATCCTTTGGATTTTTGGATTTGTATATCTTCGCTGTGCATTGGTACCGCACTGCTAGTCTTTGCGCTTTGATTAACACGCCGACATCTGATTTGGGCCAGAAGATGCTATAGATATATTGTGGTGGTGAATGCTATCGGGGTAGCTTTCAAAATACAGAACACAAAGCAGAACATCCCCTGCCAAATAGACTTCAACACGTTTATAAAACTGTTTGCGATTTTTATACCCAAGAAATATCTTGTGGTTGAAATTCTCGGCATCTTCATGACTAAAATAATTTGTGACTTTTTTCTCCAAGTTTAAGTTGTCACTTGGGCTTCCATTACTCATGCGAACTTTCTCGTGGTTCGAAATACAAAACTTTTAATAAACAAGGGGCGAATTAACGGACTGAGCTGTTTTCTTGAATTGTTCGAAAACATGTTCATTCTCACCAATTTCTGCGATTCCGCCGAGTCTGATAATGATAAGGACGGCAGAGTTCCATCAGAACTCGACTCGGAAACCTCGGAAAACGAAGAACGTTTCCCAGGTGAAGATTTCCTCATAACGACATGCAAGGTTGCCAGATCCTCCCTGGTTAAAAAATTGAAGCTATTGGTGGTGAGAGTTCAAATTATTTTAAGTGTCCCTGCCATCGGTTCTGGTAATAGTTTTCAACTCTATAAGAATCTTCAAGTAGAAAGGCTTGAATTTGGGTGACGTAGTAGCATTTTTTGTCAGAATGTTAAACCGTCGAAAGAGTCATGAAGTTCGAAAAATTATGAAGTGTATCAAAACAACGTATAATTTTTGCACTTCTGTTGTTTTGTCGTGAAATGGCAAGATTTGCAACTCACACAAAATCTAAATTATTTCCGGCTCGGTTACGTAGCCAGTAGTGGTGCTGTCACTCGTGGAATGGTCGCGGTCAGACCAAAGCTTCCCAGAAAATCGATTTTCAGGCAATGTTTTTCGCTGATCCAGGTAGTCTTGCGTCCCGAAGGTTTTAGGCAAAATGTTCGAATAAACGGAACTCATCGAGGATTGGGACTCGAGGTGGGTCCACAACCTGTGTACTTGGTGCGTTTCCGGTATTGTTTCGAGATTGGTGGGCTTGTCCAGCGTTTCTGACGTCGGTGCTCGAGTTTCGGGAAAAGAGTTGATTGCACGAAAAGGATCGTTGGATGGTGCTAGGCCTGGCAAATCACAAAGTCGATTTGACAGAACAAAATATTGGAAGCTCTCCAAATCGACAAGCGCGGATATGCGAAAAACGTTGAAGCTTTGTTAATCAAAACCAAAGAAAGCCGTTATTTTAAAAAAATACTGAACAAACCCAGTATATCGGCAACGAATCAGCATAGGCCGTTTTTAAAAAGAAGTTTAAGAACCCGGGAAGAGCACTTTTGACTCCTTTTGTTATGATGACAAAACCTTCGATTACGTTAGAGCAGGGGTGGGGAACTTGCGCCCCGCGGGCCAAATGCGGTCCGCGTGAACATTTGATGTAGCTCGCATCAGAATTTTTGTTACCTCAATTTAGAGCACAAAATCGCGTCAAAACGAAGCTACACGACAAGCAGATACTTAAATAGTCAAGAAAACCCTTATCTCTCGTAGTCAAACAAAGGTTGAACTTTCAGATTAGATGAATTCTATCTGCGGCCCGCCAGCAACAGTCCACGATTTATGCGGCCCGTGATAGTAAATAGGTTCCCCACTCCTGTGTCAGAGGGAAGCGCGCTTCTCAAACACAAACACCCCCAGCAACGCAAAAATCTCTTCTCACCACATGACGCAGCTGGCATCCAACAAGTGTCACTGTGACCTAAACTGTAGCACTGCTCGTTGCACTGAGGGCCGAGCCCGAGGTAATTCTTTTCTGCCGGTCTAGACCCACTCAGGATTTTTTGTCCGCCGTACGCTGGAAAAGAAAAAGCTTTTCAGAACATATTTTTTGCAGAAAAGAAAAACTTTGCCCAAAACTCTCCCATAACTATTGAACTGTAGGCAAACTATTATCGGTACGCTTCACTACAGTGTTTATCGCAAACGAACTACAATGTGACTCCTTCCTCCGATATTTGAGACACAGGAATCGGTTTTCAATAAGATTGTCTGCATTAGTTTCGGCTACCAGCTTTCTGGTCTTATGGAAACTAGCTCTCTTGCGGTGCAGTAGAAAAAAGAACGTCATTTCTGGATTTGTCTTTGCATTGAATCGTCTGAATTTACGGATCTGCTAAATATAAATTTGTAAAACAGGTTGTGAAACAACATGTAGAACATTTATTTCTCACTGCTATAAATTGAAGTTTTTGTCTCACAGAGAGTATTCTCACGACGTCAATTCGTTGATTTGAAAACATTCTAAAATCCTCATTTCCCAGCAGACTTACGTCTTTGTAACATGACGTCACCACTTAAACCATCTGGTTCGCTTCCACCGTGACCACTGTCTTCATCTTGGTTCAGTACTGAAAGCGTAGACTCTGCCGCATTCTTCAAACAAAAATAATAAATGTTACGGTTCAGAATAACTCTAGCGGGCGGGCTGACCCTTGCCATCAAAGCAAAACGTTCTCACAAGGGCGCGATACCTGAGTTCCGACGGCCAACCCACATTTGGAGGCGTCTTGGCGTTCAAGGCTCGCCCCTGACACAGGAAATTGACGAGAGAGCACTGCGTCGCTTCGTGATAAATTGGTCAACTCGGTCGTCGAATCGTACGCAATTGAATTTCGTCTGCAAGAAACGAAGCAGTCAAAACAACATGTATCCTGCCTTGAGGCCCGTTGTTGTTGCAAGTAGGAAAGTGGCTTGCTAGAAGATCTCTTGTCAGGCAAGCACGAGAGCAGGGTTTCCAAACCTGAGGTACCTGCACCCCTAGGGGTGCATTTACTTATCTGAAGGGGTACATTCAAGGTTAGCAATAGAAGGTAAAATATATTTATATATTATTTATTTCCAAATATTTTAAAATATGAAAGTTCTATTAAAAATTCAGTGGATATTAGTTATTTTACTATTTTACTTTTTGTCATAAGAAATTTTAGGGGTACATGCTGAAGGCATACATGTGCTGAAGGGAAATACTGAAATACTGCAGGGATACATGGTCAGAGAAGCGTTGGGAACCCATGCGCTAGACGAAAGACAATGAACCTTCGCATGACGTAAATTAAGCTACTCCACAGGTAAACTCCAAACGTTTGCGATCTTCGTACAGACTGGGTGTTTTCAGGAAAGAAAAAACAACTAATTTTACAGGGAAACGACAGGTGTAGCTAATCGCCATTTACGCTAGGATGACAGTTCAGACAGTCAAGTCAACGTATGTACTTCGCGCTTGATATATTGGAATTGGTTAAATATAGTTCTAATTTTCTGTTGAATTATATTTGACAATTTTTAGGTAGGTCGCAATTTCATTGTCAGTTTAAGCAGTGCTGATTTCTATTGCAAATCGTCCTAAGTTAGTTATCACGTTTTTTGACAAGTCACTTGTGTTTCTAATTTGCCACCGTGCATCACCAAATCCTAGCTCTTATCTTCTGCATACCTTTTGTGCGAATCCTGACTCCAGGAAACACTTTCTTTACTCAAGCTTTCTTTGGACGGAGACATAACCAAAGCAGGAATCTTTTCGTTGACGTTTGTTAAAGAATTTCGTTTACTTTCGTCATTCTTCTTGATTTCGGTGTTTTGACGTTTCTAAATATCACGCAGGAAAAAACAATGAACCATATGTGAAAAGTTAAAAAGGTACTTTGCAAAATTATTCATTTTTGCTTAGTTAGCGTATCCCTGCTCCATCAGCCATTTTGAAAAGCGCTACGACAATAAAAAGTTGCTCCAGTTCTATATCACTTTTTTCTGTTAACTTTTTTTGCAAGCATTGGTGGAATAACAAAAATGGCATAAAACGTTGCCTTAGCAACGCCTGAAAACGAAGAGAGACAATGATTCTATTCGAAGCATGCAGTTGCTCATTACTGTAATGCTGCGAGTACTCACCTTATTTCTCTTCCGGCATATGCAAACGATAATCACCGTAATTAGCACGAGCAATATTACGAGGGAAGCGAGAGATACCACGATGAGTATGAACGAGGAATCAGCGCCAGCCAATACAAAGCCACTGCCATCAGCGTTAGGTAACACAGCTCGATTCGTAATAACAACCCACATTGCTCGTTGGTTCATTTTTGTTGGCAAGCCAGCGTCTTGCACCTGTAAAACATGGAAAAATTTGCTCGTCTTTATGTCGAGGTCGAAAAATGTTGTTTGTTGAAGGTTTGCCTTTGAACACATATGCTACAAAATATAGAATATAGCAACAGAAAATCTGAAATATGAATATGTGGCTCGTGTCGCAAATAATGATGCAAAGCAAAACGCAAAGAATGGTGCAAAGCAAGACAAAAACATAGAGCAGTGTTTCTCAACCTTTCATGGTTCGTGGCCAGTGTTCCCTCTGAGATGCGCAATTGCACAGTACCACCAGACAATTTGCGCAGTGCTATCTTATTCTCGCGCACTTCCAACATTCTAAATTTAATACGGTATATCTATATCGCATAGCCCTTTTGACATTGAGGAAGCTTCACTCTTTGTTTGTCTGCATGGTTGCGCAGTTGCATGCACTTCGTGAGCAGAAAAACAAACATTTGCTCAGTGTAGAATTTTCTTAGAGGGCACACTGTTCGTGGCTCCCTTTCAGAGACACTCATTCCCCATGGCCCCTAGCGCAACCAATAAAAAAACGTACATTGAAAAAATAAAAGAAACAAGGCCATGAGTAGAGGTCTGCTTGTGGGGCCAAGGGGGTTGCGAAACCCTGACACAGACCATCTCTCAAAATTTCTGTTTTTGTTTCTTTACGGATTCGCTATTTTCAATATTCAAAACCTGAGACATTGTAACACCGTACCTGAACAAGCAGCGAATGCCTTCCTAAGCTGTTGCGAAGTCTATGGTTGCTCATGTTCAAGCGCAAATCCCCATTGGTTGAATTTAGTATGAACAGCGAACCGTTGACGAAGCCAGTTTGCTTAATGCCATCTTCCGCGAGGATCTCAAACTTCAGTTTGCTGTTCGCTCCTTCGTCGTAATCCACAGCTTGGATTCTGGTGATGACTTCTTGGCGCAAGATGGAAGCGTAAGAAGTCGAGTCGTCTTCTACTGGGTTGGTGAACACAGGAGCGTTGTCATTGACATCCAAAACGTCGATTCTGATCCTACACTTGCTGTGCAGCGCTTTATCTCCTCCATCTGTTGCAGTAACCACCACCTGTCAAAATTATGAGTTTTAAAATAAAACTCAGCCGTTACAGTATTGCGTGCATGAATTTTTTTCAATGCCTACCTCCCAGCGAGGGGTGCGCTCGCGGTCCAAGGGTCGAACGAGGGTGACTGTTCCCGCTTTGGGATCAACAGAAAAGCAGCCACCTCCTCCAGCGATCGAATAAGTAATGTGGCCATGTTTCGAAGCCACAATCTTGTCGTTCTGCAAATTTCAGTTAAATTAGTTCAGTTGAAGAAAATTGAAACAATCAATATGCAATCAATATCCTGTTTTTCAGCGTGCACAGCTGCTCTTTCTTCAATGCATGTGACATTACAATTACAAATTCACTGCGTGTTGTTTTCACCGGTGCTCATCGCTCCGCACAGAACAGCGCGCACGAAAAGATACCTTGTCTTTCGCCAGGGATGTTGGATCGACCGCGTCGCCGTCGACTGCTCTCACCGTTTCGACTACGGTGCCAAGAGCTGCGCCTTCGCTTAAGGAAACGTTGATTGTTGGCCGCTCGAACTCCGGAGCGTGATCATTCTCATCCAGGATGACCACGTGGATCACTTTCTCTGAGCACCTGAAAGTGTACGAAGATTATATTCGCAAAAGAAGTTATACACTTAATAGGCTGTATCACGTATCAAAAAGTTAGTTCTTATCATACTGTACAATTAGGACCGCAATATTCACAAATTAACAACATCTTAAGAAAAGCTGAAAGGGTAGCAAATAAATGTTAAGACTAAAGGAGTCACTGACAATAATGTTTTTGCGCAAGATATCTCCATTTAATAGAAAATGAAAAATTAATTTTACATTACACTGCACTTTGCTCGTGCTTCGTTTTGCAGGTAATGAGACGTTTCATGTGGTTGATGTTTATTAAAAAAGTTAACAACCGACTTAACGATGTATCAATACTCACAGTTCATTCACTCCCTTGTCGCAGCCTTTGACTACCAATTTGTAACGTGACAATGTCTCCCTGTCCAGGTCTCTATTGACTTCAAGAAAATTCTTCTCGTTTAAAGAGAATGTATCGGCAACAAAGTCTTCGCTGTTCTTCAACCTTGACGTGTCAGCTTCGGTATTCCAGTCTTCAGGTAACATGGTTTTAACACTGATGGTCACTTCACCGTTTGATTCGGAGTCTGCATCTTTGGCGTTGACGTACGCGAACGCCGTTTTGAAAGTTGAAGATTCGGATATGTAGACTGAACAGGAAAAGCAAGGCGGGATTCAGTAGAAGGAAATATTATTATTAACAGGTGATGCACTCCGATTGACATCCGTCAGAATTAGACAACACTCCACTTAGTCCCTGTAAACCAGGGGTGGGGAACTTGCGGCGGGTGCAAACATCTGATATGGCCCGCATCAGAATTTTTCGCTACCCAAGTTGGAGTACAACATCGCGTCAAAACGAAGATCCATGATAAGCAGGTACTTAAGACGGTAAGCGAAGAGAAGTCACTCTTCTTCATAGTTAGATAAAGGTAGAATTTTAAGACAAAATTAATTGACTTTGCGGCCCGCCAGCGCTAATGCACAATTCATGCGGCCTGTGATAACAAACAGGTTACCCATCCCTGCTGTAAACAAAACCTTCATGAGAGTCCAAAGAGGAAGACGTGACAGGAAACCAATCTACTTTTCCATGAATTTACCGAAGAAGGGCCTCAACATAATTGGTTCGAAATGTTTTAGTTCATAATTCGTTTTATAATCGAAAACGCACTGGGCTTCGTATTTCATTTTCGCAATTTATCTGCACAATTCCTTACCAACATTAAATATTCTGGTGGTTAGCTTTGGAAAATCTAGTTCTTCAATTCTGAAGCTTTTTCAAGATAACCATAACAACGAGCCAGCGAAAAGCCACTTGCAGCTGACATTTAATTAAAAATGCAATTACAAGCGTAAAAAGTGTACCTGTGTTATCAACAGATGGCGCTATGTACGTAACAGAGATGACGGGCCTGTTGTCGTTCACATCACCGATGTAAAGCAGAACGCGCGATCTTCCCATCCTTTGAACAGGCTTGCCCAAGTCTCGAGCTTCCACGTAAATAATGTTTCTGTGAAGTCAACTACGTGTAAGCTGATATGTTTTGCAACAGCGCTCGAAAAGCATCTTAGCGATCGGCATTTTTCGGTGCTAATGCTACGCGGCGAACTACTTGCCACCAATCAGCCCACACCAGCTGCTCGCAACTAATGACACAGAAGTTACAGACAGCGGAATTATTTTTTTTGGGTTAACTTACAACAGCTATAAATATAAGTTCTGCACTCGGACGATTTGCAAAATACCGGGCGTCGACGACGGAACACATGGCATTAAAAAAAACGCTGATCAACAAATTCGTTTGGGACATGTCAAGCTGCCTGAAAATGGGCTGCGGTCATCGTCATTCAACTTACTATCATCAGCAACTGTACATGCGCTAAAAGCGACGTTGAAGAAAAAGCTTACTTGTCTGACGTTTCTCTGTCCAGCTCTCCCTTGATAAATACTTCCCCAGTCCGCTCATTAACACCGATTAGACTCCCTATAAAATCCGGGTTTCTGTTTGCAAGATAATAACGGATTTCGCCGGCTTTTCCCGAGTCGGCGTCGCGAGCTTTGATTTGCGTGATCACGTGACCAGGCTGAGCATTTTCTTGAATCATTACAGAATACTCCTGAAAAACGTTAAACTGGGTTTGTATCATAAGGATCTGCTTTTGCTTGTTTCAAGAACTGGCTTTTATGTACGTCCAAGAAATGTCATTGTGCCCTATTTTAAAGGTATGACAGAAGCCGTAGAAGCAGCAAACGAGAAAACCGACAAGGTTTGTTTAAAGACAAAGGGCCTTGTGCTGTCCAGGCAACAGGTGGTTCATTAATAGTTGAACACATTGTGTAAATATTTCGAGCAATGTAAACCGAGCTGATTACCAACGACAGCCTAATGAATAGATATAAAACAACTTGTACGGTTTGTTGCTTTTGAATGGACAGGTAAATAGCGAGAAGTTTTGTACAACTTCTTCCACCTAACGAAGCTTTCAAAAAATCTTTGTTTAGTGCAAGGTTGCTCTACAAATTAGATTAATGCCAATTCGTAGATTCAGAGGTATTTTTTTTCCTTGCAAATCTTTCTCCAAAGAGAACTTTGGGCAATGAAACTTTATTATCTGTCAATGCCAGGAATATCAGTTCAGAAGAAAAACAACCAAAACAAACTCATAAAGAATATCCACTATGCAAATTACCAATACTTTTACAGTATAACCTTCTTTTTGTTACAACACCCAATGCGAAATAGGGCTGGGTTCAGCTAACAAAAAGTGATTGTTTAAGTAATTTCTAACAGATTACTTAAGTAAATTAAGCAATTCAAGCAAATGAGGAAATTCGACATTTACTTTCAAAAACATGCAAGCACATCAAAATCATTGTAATTTTTAAATCACGCTACAAGCATTTCAGACAAAATTCACACCTGTTGGCTACGATTCAATTTATTAGAATGAGATTCCAGCTCCAAATCGTAATTAAGATGACAATCAACAATTGTGACTGACAAAGCGCTCTGCACAGGCAAGAAATCTATTCGCCTGAATGGCTTATCTTATGCGTGATGATGCATGTCGTGTATAATATTGTTTTTACGCAACTGATGTCGTTTCTTAATCTTAACTTTTTTTAAAGCAAAATACTTGAAATATTAAGTAATAGCAAAATTACTTAATCAAGTAATAAGTAAAGGCTTTCAAGTAAGTAATCAATATTTACTTACTTGAACTCATCCCTGTAGTGCGAAGTAAAGGGAAAAGGGAAAATGTCTTTCTTTAACCGCGCCTACCTTTTGGACAATAAGAATTGTAAGGTAGAATGTGAAAAGCAAAGTCTTTATGGTCAAGCAACGATGCTTATGAGGGGCTGCAAACTTGCTTGTTCGCCCACATCCTGGGTTGTTAAACTGGGGGGCGTAAAAGCTTCGCAAGGGGGTGCGAATATGAGAGCGACATATTGTTGAAAAGCAGGATAATGGCAAATAAACTGTAATTCTGTTTTTGTGTTTGATTTTGATGTTTGGTGAAGCGCGAGTAGCAATGACTAACGCCAAAGGGGCCGCTGCTGAAAGCGTTTAAGAACCTCTGATCGGGGAGTAAGAACCTCTGATCAAAATTGAGCTAAAGACTTGAGTCGAGATTAATGAAGTTCTAACAATGGTTTAGCTAAGGTCCATTCCACTCAATGGTCCTGTTTCCGTTTTAGCTAAAAGTACGTAGTTATGCAACTGCGTTACGTGTAAGTTTGCACTATATCTGTTTTGATGTGTGGCATCCCCCAGACATTTTGTACGCATGATCTACTCGCAGTCTTCAGCCACATCAACGCTTGGATGGAGCTGGTTAAAAATATGCGTATTTTTCTGAAAGCCAAAGCTTGTTTGTTAGAAAAGGTGAAAGTAAAAGGAGACAGCCATTTGATTGGCCCATATATGAACAAAGCAAGGTAGTGAGATCCACCAATGTCTGTTAGGACTGTGAAATTCCACCTTGTGGCTACCGGAAACTCATCCCGGAAGCTATTACGTGACAATTCCGTATTCATCCTAAGGTTTAAATTCGCTTAAAACTTTTACGATTCACATTGCGCTTGCTTACCTGTTTGTCGAAAATCGGGGAGTTGTCATTTTCATCAGTCACTCGCACCTGCAGCGGAACCTGGTTTGACATCTGCGGTGACCCTGCGTCAGCTGCTCTGAGGGTCATCCGGTACAATCGTTTTACTTCGTAATCTGAAAATACAAGGTGTTTAGAACACCCTTGCCATGAACATCTTATCACCTAAGCGACATTGAAGGATTTCACGGAGCCAACAACCGTCGTTTTAACATCAAACATAGCTCAGCTTTCGTAATCGCAAAAACAAAAACAACGAGGCGTCGGAAAACTAATTGTCCCACATAAGGATTACGTGCTTGCATCGTGAGGTCGGTTTCGTTTTCCCACGACTTGAAGCATCCGGCCCGACATGAGCAGAGTGCGCGGTCGCACATCGGCTTAGCGGAATTTTGCCTGCTGGCTGCCAGACTCAAGCAAGCCGCAGAGGTTGAGAGCTAACATTGTCACTTGACTTTCGATCTCACGTTTCACTTCGGTTCAAGAAGTCCTGCTATCCGCGCAACGCATCACTTACCGAGACGGCGTAGGACTTGGATCTGCAGATGTCGACTTCCCGTTTCGTCGCTTGACTGAACCAGACCGAAGTGTTCGCTTGAACTTAGCGAATATGTGACAACAGAGTTGTTTCCTGTAATGCAGAAGCAGCACTTTTTAATGCAATGTCTGGTTTCGTGTGGGTAAATTGGAGACGTTTAGTGAATTACGCCTGTGCAACGTAAAAGACTTCACATTGGATTTGGATTAAAGCAATTATTTTCAGCAGGCGTGACTCTCTTATTTTCAGCATGATTTCTTTCAGAAAACACATGGTCATTCGCAAAACTGGTCGTTTTCATAGCTGTTCATTCATTCAGAGGCTGTACATTCCGAAGCGGCATTTGCAATTTTTCGTCTGCAGAATTTCGAAAAAGTAGGAAAACATTCACAAATTAAGCCGGCCTGCCAAACGCTGTCTGTTGGTACATCACTACCGCAAAAACGAACAACTCTAACCTGCGTCTTCATCACGTGCAAGGTAAGGGTCAAGATTAATGACATCACCAATGCGTGCCTCTTCGCTCACGTTGACCACAATGTACTTGACTGGAAATTCTGGGGCGTGTTCGTTTTCGTCCACGACGACAACGCCGAGGTCGAACATTTGGAGAGTCGAGTGGATGTAGATCTGGGAAAAATCAAAGCTTTGTCTTTGAACACCCCACCCGATTGGTCAAAGAGCGGCCGAATTTGGCGCGTTGAGCTCTGTGCACTTACAGTAGAGGACTTAATAATGTTTAGTTGTGCGTTCGCACTGATCACGTTTCTTCCATTTCTAGAAAACAACTTGAGTTGAGTTGATTTTTTATTGGCGCAAACATTGAACAAGCACATGCAAATTAAGGTTAAAGCGCTGGGACACCAAAAAAACCGTTAACCAGCTTCTTTCCCCGAGTAGCCCTCGACAGTTAGTTCATTTTCTTATCATGATTTAGAGTCGTGATGGGGTTACATTTTTGAAAGGGGTTGCAGTCTGCTGGATGATCAGCACAGTTGCGCAAGAGTGCTGGGTTGTCACTGGTATGTATCGTGGTTCTGCCCAGTTCCGCAGATAGTTGAGCACGACAAAGAAAGTGTAAAAACAGTTTAAATGAAACTCTGCCCGGATTTGCATAATCCTTTTGCATCCAAGAGAAAATCTTTAGCTCTGTAGCAGTTTTTCTTTGTATGTTTGGTTAACTTTTTATAAATACAACTTACAAAAACAATAACTAACAATTAAAAATAGTTTCCATAAATTTATGCCTCTTTTCGACTATCAATATAAGCGTCATTGTGACAGAAAAAATGAAAGCGAAACTTTTATTTCGCAATTAAAATGGAAGGCGTTAATAAATACATCAGAAACAATGTGCGTCTGTGGTTGTTTGCAAACACGTGGTTCTGCAGTGAACGAAAAAACCTTAGGAAAGGCTTGTGAGGCCTGTTAATTGCAGGGACTGTGGTGTACGTTCTATACATTTTACAAAAATCACATAGTTTAGTTCCTATAAACGCAAGCAGAGGCAAATAGATTTGCGATTAACCTTGAGTTGAATGGTACAAAGCAGAGATGTTCCGCAGGCTTCCTCCCTGTCCAAAGGACGACGCAATGTCACGACACCTTGGGTCTCATCAAGCTGCATCCAACTGCCCCCGCGTGGATGTGAACCAGCATTTGAGAGCAGTGTTTCACTCAACAACTTGTAGTTTCGTTTTGCTGGCCTGATCGGTCGCGTTTCAGTTATCTCAGCCACGTCGGCGATGATAGTGCCTGTCAGACATTGACGTTTTAAAGCACAAAGAAGCATCTGCGTCGTAACAAGCTCGAGCAGGACAAAAATGAGTAATTCCACGCACGATCGAAAGCGGGACTTGGTCAAAAAAAGCTTTTAACGCAAGGACAGATAGGCTTACCTGTCGCTGTGTTTTCTTGTAGATAAACCTGGTGCGTGAAAGCGTTTAAAGCGGTCGATGCTTCGATCAAGACACACGTCACCGCCGCATACAAAAGGAGGTAAATGGGTCCGTGATCTGGCATCGTTTTCTGTGATCTGAAAAAAACCCGATAACTCGCAATACTTTTTTAATCAATCTGGGTGCGATTACCAGAAACAACAAACAGTCGGGGGTCCGACTTCATGATGAAGTTACGGGCGAGCTCCGTCTTGCCTTGCGCAAGTTAATCCCCCAAAGTCAACCGTTGCCATTGTGGCGCATGGCGAGCGGACAAAAGAAGCTGTGAGAAGTGCAAATAGAGTTGTGCAGCAGCGCGCGGCGACTCATGCCGCGCACCCGCCAACAGCTGGCATCAGATTAGTGATGGCGCAGGACAAGCTCGCGTGCGAAGTCCGCGGAGCGGAATTGCAACGCAGTCGCGCTGTTTACGCGAAAGCGGCCGAGGAGCAGCGACCGCGGTTCCCACAGCGCCATTTACTCGCGACTCGGCGCAAGACGCGTGCCCCGCGGAAAGACAAGGTTGGGCTGACCGGGGTGGCCGGGGTCTGCTATGGGTGAAAACATGTCGTGGTCATCCTCAACTGAAAAGCAAACAGTATCGTCAGAGGAAAATAAGCCAGCTCGTCTCGCTGGGCGTACCGCGCCGTACACTAATGTACAGCTGCACAACGCATACGGGTTTATCAGTTAGCCATATATCAATGTCCCGCGAGTAGTAATGCGGCCTTTTTTGTTGGCATGCACCCCAGACATGCCCACGCCCAGGGCGCAAAAGCGTTTTTCAGACCGCAGATGTCTAAAACTATCTCAGGCTTCGGGTGCAGTTGTTATTACTGTTGCACTTCGATGAGGGCGTCGCACTCAACTGATTGACGTAGTTTCATTCGTATCGCGAAACTGAAAACCGAGCACAGGCTCCCACCTTTCAAAATCCGCTTGAGCTCACGATAGACGATCGCGAGATGACGACGACCTCGAGCGAAACGTGAGAAATCGTTTCGTGTCAAGCCGGGGTTCGGTTGTGTGCGACGAACCGTGGGTTTGCACTGAAGAAGAGCTGCCTTGCTTGCAAATTTTTTTATATTCCAAAGCAATAGTATCACCGTGCAACACTTACTGTCGCTAATTCCTGGTAAAAAACAAAAATAAATTGAAAAATCAGAAATAAAGAAAATATTACCCTAAGTGCAAAAATCACAAGAAGTTTATTTCAAAAAATATGTATGTCGATGAAATGCTTGTACAGAATAGGGCGAAGCGGACAGACAATATGAAAATTGTTGAATATTGTCAACATGAAATTCAGCAAAACCAACCGTGGAAACACCAAGACATTTGAATGTATGATGAGCGTTATCATTAGGTACAAGACCTGGATAAAATCATATATAGGGACAGATAGACAGACTGTTAAACAGATGTCGATCGCTTTGCAGGTACGTCTGAAAGAGCTGTCAAACAATTCCTGTCTCTGACACAGTTTGTGCATGCAAACAGTACTTTGCCTGGTGGAAGAGAAATAATAAATGGAACCGAGTACGGTCGAACGGAGCACGAGGCTTGAGAAAAACCAACTCTTGCCTATTTGAGTCGCTTGTCTGAGTAAGCAAAGGTCCCGACCCATATCGGACCACACACTTGGTACAAAATGTTAACACACGAACGAAACGCATGTGGCGAGCAAAGACAGGCGACAAGTTTTTAACAGTTTTGCGGCCGTGTCGTGACGCTCGAATGCAAATCGACGCAAACTCTGACGGTTGAGAATCGCGTGGCAGAAAACAAAGACCTTTGAAGCTGGGATCTAACGAAGAAAAGTGCCCACAAACATATTTCAAACACACGGAAAATATGTGCTTTGCAATCGTAAGTGTGGATCGTTTCATCCTTAATGGGGTGGGAACACTTGTGGTATGACGTATTGGTCTTGATGCATTGCGGGTGTCATGCTTACGTAAACTCGACGTGTGATTGTGATCATCCTTACGCGTGGTATTTTTTAAGAACTTCACTAAAGTTACTTGGCTTGATTTTGCACTGCACCTTGAAAAGAAAAAACTTGGATTAAAAATAGTTTTAACAGCGGTTGACAATGTTGTACCACTGTGCCTGCAATAACACTGTCCACAGCGCTACACAGAATTTACAGCAAAAACGTAAAAAGCTCAAGAATGTTGGAAACAAACAAAAGCCACCGGTTGCATGTCGTGCTGCGGGCACATGCAGTACAATATTGAACAGGTTCCTGGTTTTGACCAGAAAGTAAAATTACGGTCATTCAATTGAAATATGAAAAAAGAAGCATCTAATTTATACACGAGTTTTAAACACAGAAGCCCAGTTTATGTGAAGTACAAAAAATTGCAATAAGTGTGATAATAGAACTTAAACAACGTAGGTGTTGAGAGGTAACTGAAAGCATACCGTGAGCTTTTTTAGTTTTTGTAGCCCTATAGCAGTTTGTCAATTTAATAAAAATAGGCATTATGGAGAAAAAACCACAAGTAAAGGGTATTGAATAACGCCGTCGTTAAGGTTACGGGTTAGCGCTACTTTGACGGATGAGATGACAGTGTGCAGTACATCAGATTGCACCGCCTGAGCTGCTCCCTACTAAATCTAACGGTTCCGTATTTTGGTTGTTTCTAAAGCGTGTGTGTCTAGTGAACGTCTGCAACTTGCTTGTGTAATGCCATAAATCGCTGTATCAAATCCGTGAAAATTTTCGGAAAAGCAGGCAAAACAATTGTCATGCAAACCACCGAGCATCAGTGCTTGAAACGTTACTGCACAGGTTTGCAGAAGTCTTTCAGTGGTAATGCAAAATCTAAAACTTTGCACAGTTTACAGACTTATCTCAGAGAACAACAATGGTAATCTTCGCAAATATATGCGTTGATCGTATATTTCGATCATAATTGAAATTCTCTGATGATCACACAAAACTAGTCAATATTTGATAAGTTCTTCATTTGCCTCAGTGGTTCACTCAACAGCACGCAATAACATTAGTTTGATAAAATCATTTTTTCATCCTGTTTTAGCATAAACAAGGGCGGTCCAGTAGTTTTCGTTCGAACCAGGACACGAGCCATCGCTGACAAGCACTCTGTCTCTGCGACTTGAATTAATTATTCATTGGTAAACTTCCTTCACATCGACACCAGACGTCTGCAGGACGGCCATAAATGCTGCTTGTAACAAACGTAATCGCTGGTGTGTGTAAATTTACACGTCTGGGTCACCTGGACAATTTAATTAATGTTTAAAAATGTTGGAGTTTTAACCATTTTTCGCTTGTTGCCACTCCTGCATTTTCGTTGCCAAAAATGTCACAGTTCAAAAAAAAGACCACTTCTCACAGTGCTTGAGGATGGCGAAAAACAAGATAGTATGTGAAAATTAAGCGCCCTCACTTATAGGAATAGGACCCCTGGGCCTGGATTTGGAACATCATGTGAACATAACACACACATACCTCATATATCATTCATTAAATCGCTATTTACGAAGAGCGGCATATTATGTCCTATTATTCAACTTGACGTGCACTGCACCTAGTGAGCGATGCTAGATCTGAAGTAAAACAACACTGGAAAAAATTTTGATATGAATCAAACTGATGCGGAAGAGAATCAAATGCATAATTAATGCCGAGAAAAGGAGGATTTTAAATAAAGTAGAAATGCACAGCGGAATGTAAATCCTATTGTGCTTTGCCAGGACCTTTGATTTGAGAGTCCTTGCATTACAATTTTCGACCTGTAAGACGCTTACAAAATGCAAAGCTGCATGTTTTGTTTAATAAGCAAAATACTTTTTCGATTCGAAGCTGTCGCCAAACGACTTTACACGTATTTCGTGTTAGTCAACCAGCATGCGGGTTTTCCAAGAAAATATTTTGCAAAAAACAAAAAGACGAAATTAAAGCCCCTGGTGAAATTTCTTGCAAAACAAATTTATGAGAAACGTCAGTCCATTCTTACCTCACTTCGTAAACCATCTTTATGTTTCAATATCAAAAGACATCTATATCTACCTTGTTGTCTCGGTCTGACTTTGTCATTATTAGCGTTTTTGAACGCACTCAAGACAGAAAATTAATTCGAAAGTAAAGTTAATTCGTAAGCCTACAACGTTTCTGACAAAACGACTAAAAGTCGATCGGTCTAAATTTTTTTCAGTACTTGAGATCGAGATGACGCAGAGTAAATTACATCATAAATGTGAACTGCGCACCTCCTTCGCATCTTAGATTACCATAGAGAAGGACATAATATCTTTGCGTCGTTTTCTTTTCACCTGCACGCTGTTGCCTTTGCCTTGGTGCGGCCGCAGCTCCAATAAACAACCACATACTGCATTCCTACCTTCTGCGCGTTTGCCCTACATAAAGTGCAATTTTTGAAGAGTGTTTCATAATCTCTGCGCCCAATCAATTAACAATCAGATAGCTTATTTCTCTTAAGCTCTCTTGGTCGCAACCACGTTAAGACAAAGTCGCTCAAGAAGCTGCTGATAGCAGTTGTAGCCCAGACCTCACTGCTTTCAGGCTCACGAGTAGATCTTATCCAGATGAGGTGGTGAACTCAATTACATTACCTACGAAACCAATCGTTTTGCGTGGTCGGTAGCTAGGCATGCGGGCATATCGTCAGATCAATACGCAGCGACGGAAAGCACGCAGAGTCATTTGTCAATGCAGGTGAAGACACCCGCCTCCACTAAAAATTACCTTGTCGCAACTGTCAACTTTACACTACGCTTTGGTGGCTAATTTTGAAGGTTTGCATCCGTTTGAGAATAACAGCAATGTCAGCATCCCTGAAACGTGGAAGGATGGTTTTGAAAACAATGCACAGCTGTTCCGTCCTCCATGTGCAGCGGATTTTAAGCATTGCATTTAGAATCGAGCCAAATAAATATTAAATGCTTTACAATTGTAAAGTATAGGTTTACTTGCATGCTCAACACAAGACACTGATTTTGATTCTAGCTGTACCTTTGTGGAATAATAAGGCATCGTTCCTGTTGAATGTTGCTTTTAAATTGACCGTCTCATGCGATTCACAGAAGTTTATAGATTGCCTGTCTAAATTAATTGCCAACTGCGACCTGATATAACGGTCTTAATTCGTAGTTTAGTGACCGGACAAACCTACTTAATGCACGTATTTGGGGCGCAACTGGGTCGGTCAACACTTTTTTCCGCAATTGCTTGCGGGGATGTTTGCGTCTCCTGTAACCTCTCTGTTACAGCCTGACTACATTTATTCAAACCTTGCTGATGGTTCATGTGAGAAAGAATTGTCAAATGCCCAACGCTGAAACACGAAAGCAAGGTTTTACTCTCTTGCAGTTGGTCATACACCACCCACGCTGTTGGTGGAGTGTTAGCCCAGAGCCTCAGAAACGCAGAAACGGCAAGGGCAGACTTTTGAATTCTATTTTATTTATTCCTTGGACGCAAAAGCAATGACACTTAAATTTACCTTTTCAACTAATACGCAAAAGAATCCTGCACCGCTGTTTATTACGTGTGGTCTGATGACTTCTCAGTCGCATGCGGTATTTCTCGATTTTTGTAATCCAGAAGTGGAAGAAAGCCATATGCGCTACATACAGCGTTGTTGCACGACGTTTAAGTAAAACGCCACCGCTAATTGACATTGCTTTCATAGTTAAGACGATTATATGCTCGCACTGCGTTTCTACCAATATTAAAATGACCTTCGATTCATGCAGATATTAACTGCATTGATATCCACTTGCACTCTCACGCACTACTTGTAACAACCTTCACTGCATCGATTGACATTTGCAATGGTTTTGTAATCGGTCAATTTACTTCATTCTGCTATTACTGATTCTCCATTTGATTTTTTGGCATACGCTAGATATTTTATGGAATATTATGAAGTCTGCTGTAGACTGTACTCTTTCCGAAATTTGACAAATACCAAAGCTTTCTACAGTATATGAAGACTGTTAAAGTAACATTACTCAAAATAATTGGATGCTTGCAGGATATTATTTCGCGCCAGAATTCCTTACTGTCAGGTCGCTGGCGCTTCCTGCACCAAAGTTATTGGCAGTAATGAGTAAACCGCCTTAATAGCCAGGATTTTCCAATCAGAGCTGAAGCAGAGGCATCAAACATCACTCTAAAAGCCTGCAGTTGCCTTAAGCGCGGTTTTGATACAGTTAAGTTACACCCGACCTGCTTTTACCTGCAACGAATCTACGAATACTCGGTACATTCGTTCAACTTAGCTGAAGATAACTTCGCGGCCGATTACGTTTCACTCATGCCACCTAGCTTTGACACGCTTCGCCAATCCTCTGCCCTTTTTTACAGTAACACCTTCACATCTTGACGTGGGTTCGCACGAAATGTTACAAAAAAACTCACCATTGTGTTTTGCGTCTCATTGTTACGCTTGTTGACAGCGCAGTAAAAAGAAACTGGCGCAGAGAAAAAATCTGTTCGGTTTCCTCTGACACCCGGTTTGTTTTCTGGCGGTTTAGATTAAGCTGGTTGTAATAAGGCGGCGTAGTTAAAGTCAAGAGCCGGAAACTCAGCGACACTGCTGATGCCTTGGTTATATCCTCACACGTCGCGCTACACCGCATCATTGGTTCCATGCAACACAGGTGCTATAATCTTGCAACAAAAATGGGAAGTTATAACCGTTTTAACGCCAAAGCACGAAATATCGTAGGAAAACAGTCGCTGCTATGCGCGAAACGGTCAGTGATCTACTGGCAGACCTGCACTTTTCTGAGATTACCGAGCTGTTCGTCTGTCTGTTCAAATTTACCCGGTGTCTGCATTCACCCAGATTCCTGATCACTCGCAGGGACTAAACGCCTTACAACCTGACTTGAATAAAATCAGAACAAGAGATGTCCACACAAACAGCATGATCTGCAAACAAAACGGAGGAAATTGATGTTTTTCATGGCAAAAAGGGCTGATTTACAAACAGCACGAAGTTCCCTGTCGCACTGCCACTGTACCATCAGTCCTTTGTGAAAGCGATCGCTGGATTACTGACTAACAGTGGTAGCGGATTAAGTTGACCGCATCCGGCGTCCAAACAGGTAAACGCTCCATGCACTACTTGCCTTACGTCACCCTGTTTCACGAACGACCGTCCCTGGTGGTCTTCGCGGTCTACAGAAAATGCTGCCATTATCTCTGATCAAAGCCTGCGACGAAGCTTCTGTGTATACCATGTTGTGAAGTTTACTGCGAAAAAACAACGAGGACCATGCCTTCTTTTCGCAGCGCTAAGTTGCAGTCGCTACGACATGAAACTAGGTTGCAAACTGCGTTTGGTTCGTAAATTAGCGCAAGTTTCTAGAATGCGACGATACTTGCAGTTTGTTTATTGTTCTTTTGAATTGTAGTTCGCCCGTACTAGTTGTGGATTTCAAGAAAAAGTGCACGTTGATAAAAACATTTCTAACACTGGGAATGGGAGCATTACCCATCACTCTCACAGTCATAAGAGGTGGGAGGAATTAGGGAAAGCAAGTTAAGCACCCACCTTTTTGTAGGTGGAAAGTGCTGAAAAACTGGGTGAAATTTCGTAAACATCGGGCAAACAAGGTATTTGATCAGGCTAAAGCCTGTTGAAGCATTGAGGTATTCTCAAAATTCAACTGAAAAATTCCAAATATCAGACAATATTGCTTAAACGTTGGGGTAGAGGCAGGCGCGCAACCAGGGGGGGGGGCATTTGACCCCCGGAAATTTCAAAACATTGCATAGCAATTTTAACATTTGCAGAAACTTTCAAAGAATAAAGATGAAATTTGGTATTCTAATCATTTAGAAAAGTATTATTTAAATTTTTCTTTGTCCAACTGGTTAATTATCACCTTAAAAGATTTATTTTGAGTCAGGCAATCTGATCGAAAATTTCGTAAGTGATTGGTATTTAACCACAAATCTGCTTTAATTGTCAAAGGTTTAACGTGTTGGTTGGTATTTCTAAGGCATTTTTATCCTTTTGTTCGTGTAACACTCTGAAAATTTTAAGAAATGCGGGGTGTGTGTGCGCTTTAATTTTATTTCTTGTCTATCTTCTGAGGAAGAGAGTTTGCATACACTCTCGGAACGTCAACCACAAATACTGTACTGCGTTATTATCACACCAGTGGAGCAAAGCTTGCAGCCAGTAGACTATGCCTGGTGGCAGAAACAGCCTGCTTTGTTCACAAGGGTTTACGTTTGCCTGGGGTTACTGTACGCCACTAACATTTGCATTTTATGTTCAGTGCTCAACCGTTACTGGGGTTTCGCAACAAAGCTCTAACGCTGCAATGGAAATTCGAATTTCACAAGTGCATCAAAGTTATTAGATGTTGTTCAGGTAGTCCTGGCAAAAGTGGCGAGGTCCACCAACATCTGGTGGCCAGCCTGGCCCAACTATTCGTAATAAAGTTCAAGTTGCATTCCTGCCTGCATTCCTTTCAAGAGTGATTAAATATATCCTATCACTCATATCAGTCTCTTGTATTGGACAACTTCACCACTCGCAATATGGTGTGCAGAGATTATTTCACTGCAAATATATTCAACTGAAGTTTCAAAAATCTACATCAGGATTGGGGAACCTATTTGCTGTCACGGGCTGCATAAAATGTGCATCATCGCTGGCAGGCCGCAAAATCAATTAATTTTATTCTAAAATTTTACCTTTTCCTAACTATGAGGAACAGTGACTTCTTTCGATTACTATTCAAGTACCTGCTTATCATGGAACTTCGTTTTGAAGCGATGTTGTACTCTAACTTGGGTAACCAAAATTCTGATGCGGGCCATATCAAATGTTCACGCTGGCTGCAGGCTCGCCACCCCTGATCTAGATCAGGGCTTCCCAAACGTTTTTGTACTGCGACCCATTTCAAAAATGTTTTTCTGTGGGACCCCCTTAATGGATAGCCTAGATGCTAATAATGCGTGTAAACGTCTCGTTACAAATATCAAGAGGGACTTTTGTCCGTGGCGAAATCATAGAAATGCACACAATCCGCGAAAGTAACTATACAGTAATAAAACAACCGTGTAATGGAAACAGTAAGGCGAAACAAGTTAACAAAAACAGTTCAGTTTATAGAAGTTATCACGCAAAACTAATGGGATGGATGCACTTGATGATTTTTACATAGATCATCCATTCGTCAGCTAATACAATTAGCCAACGCAGGAAGAAAGCATTCTCAACATTTTTCAAAAAGCATCGTTTTTTTGACTTAATGATTAATTACCAGTGTTGAGAATGCCCCTTCACACAAATATGTTAAGAGGGCAAGCGTTTATGAACGGCTAATTCAGAAAGGACTGGTATTCATTTCTCGTTCTTATCAAAAAACTACATAAACTCTGATTTGAAAATTCCAGTTTGCAATCTTTTGTCGTTTAGTAACTCCGCAAACTTATCCTGGGCTTTTAATGGCAGGTGTGTGGCCTCGTCAAATTTCAATTGCATGGTTTGCGGATCCAACTTTTTCCGGAATCAATTCCAAAGTATTTCTGAAGCTGTGTATGGAGCTTTTAACTTTAGTTTGAAACTACTCAGTGTGCTCCCAAAGCAGTTAGCCTAGCCCAGACCTAGAGTTCTAAACACAAGCATGCCTTCGTGTCAGAATGAATGCAAAAACATCAATTTTGGTGGGTGCGTTAAAACAATCAAGACGTAACAACACATAACGCGTTGTGCTTGGTTGAGTATTATTCATTTGATACCTCGGGCAGCAATCCTAGGAAACAAATGAGAGCATGAGACACGGAATTGCCCCTGAAATGCAATAGAAACAGATTCACTGCAGACCTACATTTAATTTTCTTGTAGCCTAAATTAAACTTTTATATCTGATTTGTCAAACCAGCTGTTTCGCGACCCCAGAATTACACTTGGCGATGCCTAATGGGGTCGCGACCCATAGTTTGAGAAGCCCTGATCTAGATAATGGATTCGATGAATTTACTAAATCAAGACGGAAAGTTAGGCAGGTTTACCAGTAGCCTTTACAGCTGCCACACCAGTCCCGTCGCCACGGGGGGCTTCGGTGGGCTTAGCCCTCAAAACAAAACTCCAAGCCGCCCAAATTGAAATATGAAACGCTACAAATGAGTGGAGTTTGTCAATTTTTTAGAATGTCAAGCGCCCCTGCATAAACGTAAAGCCCCCCTACTGAAGACGTTCTGGCGACGGTTCTGTGCCACACTAAAGCCATGACTGCTCTGGTTGAGTACCGAACCAGGTGTTTGTATAAGGCTACTAACTTTTGCTCTGTCCTCAGCGTTCGGTCTTCATCATGATTAAAACTGAAAAGTTATCTTTTTTGGAAATGCTGCCAAGAGAACATTATCTTTGATCGTTTACGAAAAAGATGTACCACGGTTGAATATGCACGATGACGTCATCGAATGAAATTTCATGACAATTCCCCCCCCCCCCGAAATAAAGAGCTGGTTGCGCCCCT
>JGI24158J21664_10000701_pt1 | contig 33019 bp, 18 predicted proteins | sample Ectturendosymbi3_FD_21664 | JGI IMG/M metagenome (IMG submission 21664)
CGTAGCGTTGAGTATATTTTCCGCCGATATCTTAACTTGGAGCGCTGATAGTTTATATTCAGTGCAATGACACATAAAATAAGGATAGTGGGTGTAGAAGAATATGTCTATTATGTCAACAAACGTCGACAAAACGTTGGTTTGGAAACATGGAAATGACGTCAAATTGTTACGTCACAAACAGCGCACACCAAATGCAAATGACCACCATATGACCCTGAACCAAACCCCCCCCAATGAAAATTTTCTGCGTACGACACTGAACCCACACTTCTTACAAAATACATAAAAACTGGTGTTCTACTATACGAGTGATATGCACGTGCGACCAACGCGATTAGGCATTTTGTGCACTCCAACTGACAGCTCTCATAAAACCCAATTGATGTTATCTACTATATTGCTGTGCTTGTTTGTATCCAAATAGGGTATTAATGGAAGCAGGCTTAATTACAGCACCGTGTCCAGTAACAAATTTAAGTATATTAATATGTAAATCATCTGCAAGGACAAAGCATGATTAGTGTTGCTCTCAAAACACCTCTAGAAATATGTTTGGGAATCTGTATATATAAAACGTCNCTTCTGCATCGACCCGATGACTATGTTGNTTTCACACCAAGCTCTCCCCCCCACATTTTACAACAAAATTGCGCCCATGCACATGGCCAAACATGTTATTAGGACAGGCATTNAAGTTTCCCAATGTGAAAAATTTAGGGTATCAAGTTCACTAGGCAGTGTTGAAGTCTTGCTGAGATAAATCAGGTAGTCATCATAGTTAGCTACACTAAAACAAGGTATGCACACATTTACAAAATTTTGTGATGTTGATACCTCCAGTCCAATGATATTATTATCGTGGTTCATAAAAGTCTTTGCTTTTAGCGTTTTACTCCATAAAACTGCAGTGCCACCGTAGGATCTACTACAGTAGTTGTTATACCATGCTCATAATCTACTTCAGCTGTTATATAGGCAAGATGGTAATCACTGATGTCCATCAGGGATTTCTTGAAAACTTGAAGTATACTACGGGCACACTCCCTATTTTCCTTTCTAGAGCTATAATTAAAACTGGAGCTATGCCTTGCGCACATTGTTAACTGCCTATTTTCGTTTTCTAAAGCTATAATTAAAACTGGAGCTATGCCTGGTTCACATTTTTTAAGCTTGCTCGATATTGCACAAGTGGATATGCATACTCTAGTTTTGCAAATACAAAACGTTGACCATTCTCTGCACGGTCCAGAGATCTGAGTCCTGCTAGGACCCTTTCGTGTTTCCAAGAGTGATTGGTCCAGTGACTCTAGCGCACTGACTTGAGTCAAGAAGAAAACATGCGCAATCAAGAAAAAGATTCAAGAGTCGCTCAGATATAACTTCAAAAAGCAGTGATGGATTTGATTTTCTAATATGGTGGAATCTCAGCTTAGACCAAAAGCATGAATACCAGCCAAACCTAACCGAATGAAAAGAAAACTAAACAACTACAAAATAAGAAACAATTAATCAAGATTTACTATTACAATGAATAACTACAAATAATTTTATCCTATTGTATGAAACATATTTATTATTGTATGTGCTTTATTGTAATGTTTCACTGTAAAAGCCATTCATCATCGTATTCAAACAGCAGAGACAGAGATTCATTGTAATCCATGAGCATGAAGCTACGCAATGACATTTAGGCACTCACAATCAAGTACCTGGCCGACACGTAGTTCAACGCCAAGATACGCCTTGTGATTTTGAATATATATAATGCTGCATTTCGCTTTTGGTATCCGATTTTATCCATTTTAATTTTAGAAGCTTGTGAAGCTTAACTGGTCCCAAGAGCAACCTAGCCACCTAAGTTGTAAAAGTTTGTGAAGCTCATCTTCCCTAATAACAACTTATCAACGCAAGTTGCAAAGGATTGTAAAGCTTACACCTTTCTTGATAAAATCAAACGCTATACAGGATCTCTACCAAACTTTTTCACGACTTAATTACACTACTTCTCATGACTTAATTACAAGCTTGTTTATGGTCTCCCTATTTTTTCTTAAACCTTTCACCTTTACAGTTACTCACCTCCTTGTACATAGGCATGCTTTTTTTCCTGTGTTTTTAATGTTTTTTCGTTTACCTATTTTTTCTGACGTTGATTCAGTGCTTTTTTTGCCTTTCTTTTATTATATTTAAGTCTTCAATGAAAATGCATGTACGCAAGCAAGAGGGCTTACTGAGTAGTTAACTCGTATGGTCTTTCGCCAACCTTTTGTGATTCAAATATGTTAGAACACATTAATTGCTAAACCTGACGTTTTTGGTGTTTTTATATTTTCATCAATATACAATTAATTCCTGCTCTTTGATGCTGTTCTTTATCGTCTTGTTGCATTTGTGTTATTTTGTAATTTGAGTCACAAAAATGCATGAATAAACAATACCATATTAATTAATTCGAACTGACAAACCCCGATTTAATTGTTCTTTAATTAGTATGACTTTCTCTTTCCTCAATACAGAATGGCAAGCAGGGTGAATTCTGCCACCAGAAGTGGTTTGTGCAGAAATTGACCATTACGACGAGCCAGAGTCCAGCATTCCTTTTTTGCGTCTCTTTCTGTAGTTTAGCATAGCGGTTAGTCAGTCAGTTAAACAATGATTGAAAGAACACATAAAACAAGCAAAAAGCTTGTAATAATAGACCCTTTCTTGGTGTTTGGTCAGCCTCATTATTTCGAAATTTCATTAAAATAATCTAGTTGCCACTTACCCTTAAGTCCCGCAGAACCACAATTTTGGTTTGTACTTATTCGGCCATAACTCGCCAGCCGATAGAGCTAGAGAGCTTTTCAAAACCTCTAAAAACACGGAACGTCTCTTAACTTCGATTAAAAAAATTGGGAAGTTTGGGGTTTGAACTTTATGTGCCTGACGACACAACTGGGGAAGGTCAAGGTTTTTTGGACGTCACCGGGACCTGAGCACAAATTCAAGAGGCAATTTCATTGCCTTTTTTCAAAAAAACGAACAGGCGAAAATCCGGATCTTTGGAGCCCTTGGTTGGCTTTCTAATATTGGGGAATGGCAAGTAATGGCCAAAGAATCGATAACTGATTAATTTGTTGGGGTGCAATAAAAAACAAAAAAAAAACACTTTTGGCATTTAACAATATCCTTTATTGTAACTTGCCAATTCTGAACAAGCGCGTTTTTAAGCACGGGTTCAGTCAAACGTTTGTTTTTTTAATAAAGTTTCAAAATCACCTATCACATGCGCGTTTGGCAATTTTATTGCTTTGAGCGAATTCGAAAGTGCATTTATTGCTCTTCTAGCCCGCAATAATGAAAATTAAAATCAATTTGACTTACTAAACGAATGCACTGAGTGGAAACTCTGAAAACTTTTTCGTAATTCTCTACAATTACCATAATGACCATTTTTTGTGAATGCTTTGCAGTGATGAGTGATGACTACGTTTGGTATAAGCATTGATTTGAATTGCGTCGTTGTGTCATATCTCACTTGCAAATCATTTCCGTTCACCTCGGGCTGATCTAGTTTTAGTTGTCAGTCTTAAAATGTCTTTAAGAATGCCAGTTTATGGATTGGGTTCTCCTATAACCCAAAGCGATGGTCACTTTAGATGAGGTAATTTACCAATCTGTGAGAAAGTGCTGCAGTGCTATTTGTTCAACTGCTAAAATCCAACATCGTCCAATCAGACCAAACGGGTAATGCTTAAATTGTTGTAAGAGAACTATTGCCATTTTCTGAAAAAGCAAACAACCAACCATGACAAAAAAAGTCGAAGATAAAATGTTGTCTCTTGCCACACAAAATGCAAAGCTACGAGCCAGTCCAACAGGATGGATAATTCTGGAATCAGCGAGCAGAAAATCATTGGATGAAGAAAAACATCTCACGACTACGTTTGCAATACAGCCGTCGGGCATGGAGAGCCGCTTAGACCATGAACATGGTATGCTTTTTTTTAACTCCATAAAAATGAATCGTCAGATGATTATGGGATACTATGACAATAAGTTTAGGAAAAAAGTGAATAGAAAAGCTGAAAAAGAGAGAGCAGAAATTCTGAGAAAAGAGAAGGAAGTAATGCGAAAATCGAGAAGGAAGTAAGGCAAAAAGAGAAGGAACTACAGTAATTCGAAAAATGATTATGGAATCCTATAACAACAAGCTTAGGAAAAAAGTGAATAAAAAGCTGAAAGAAAGAGAGCGTAAATTCTGAGAAAAGAGAAGTAATGGGAAAATCAAAAGAATTCAATGCCACTGATATTGATTTTGACAGCGACCAAAGCGATGAGACAATTCCGCAAGATGATGAGGAAGAGCCATACACCTCCTGGTACAGAGCTAAATATGTCTAGAACTCTGTACCCAGAGCCAGGAACCTCAGCATTTATTCCAAGAAATCTGTTACAGTCTTCAAAACTAACTACTTTGGCTACACATCTCAAAATGACACCAGCTCAACAGGCCGCTTAAACAGAGGTTTTTGTAGTTGAAATCGCTGACGACCCAGAAAAAACTTCTACAAACTTTTTGAATCAGCCAATTTGTGAATGGCCAAGGAATGCCAGCTACGAAGCTGCCCTGTAGAAAAACTGATCATTAAATTGCATAATGACCTTGCAAAACGCGGTGTTCGAATGAGTTCTGATTTTCTGTCTGCCGCAAAATTGAGGAAAATTATCAAATCATTGTTCAAGCTATTGAAAGTCACGAGATGAGAAGCCAGATCTGAGAAAAAGAAATGAAATCCGTGTATTACTACTGGTAATGAATCTGCGTGAACGTTTTCGACCTGTTTCAGTCACTGGTATCCGTACTGAAGCATAGAAGGAATAAAAAGGGATTATTAAAATAAATCGTATTTTTGAAATACTTCATTATCAGATTGCTGTGGGGGATCCCCTAGAAATGTTCCTATTGACCTGAATTTTTCACGTTTGTTTACGTATCATAGTGGCACGCCATGTAATACGGGCCGAAAAAATGGTGTAAACTTCTTCGAAAACCCCATTTTCAAATACACCACACACTTGTCTAAGGTTCGCAGTGAACTATGGCTAAAGAGTGTTTAAGTTACACAAAAAATATGCGAACATAAAAACTTGATTAGTTTTTGGATGGTGGCTCCTTCTTAAATGGTAGCCTACCCCCAGTCAGGGGTGTAACGAGGTTAGATGGCGCCCGAGGCAGGAAGCAAGTTTGGCGTCCCCATGTTCGAACCTGAGGTCTTTGGGAAACGAATGTATTGAATTGAAGAAAGTACTTGTGATATTATTGGGACTTTTCAGCGCCCTCCGAAGTCATTCGGCGCCCCTCGCNGTGATTCGGCGCCCCCATAGTGATTCGGCGCTCGGGGAATTGTGCCCCCTTTGCCCNCCCCTTATTACGCCCCTGTCCGCAAAAAAGCATTATTTGAATTATCTGAATGTTGATATAATAGAAAGTAGAATGTTTGTTCACTTTCACGAACATGTAAGAAATTGTTCAAGACTCTCGAAATATAAACGCCCAACTCACATGGTCGCTTATGCCTTTGTCAAAAAACAAGCTATACCACTCTTCGGACATACTGTAAAACTTTTGAATCACGGATATAATAATTAAACAATTTCGTACAACGACATGCTGATACGACAAACGAGGTATGCATGTTACACATCAAAGACTTCCGTTTTCCTACAAACAAGCAAGCTGCAGTACGTCTGTTTTCTCCACAAAAGCATGTGCAATAGTCCATCGTTTAGCCCACTTCACATCTCCCAAAACACCAAAGATTGTAAAAAAATAATAATGTTTCTTCCACATTGCCACTGTTGTTTCAGTTGCAGTCAAAAGCATCTTTATCTTGTGGTTCTGCAGCTTGTTAGGTTTTCGCCACTAACATCAGAAAAGCTTTCCCAATCGAAAAAGTGATCTTGCTTGTTTGCTTGGATTGCTGCATCTTTCACGGCACAGTGCATACTTCTTTCGCTGTGCTGTCATTCTTCTTCCATTAAATACTTACGATGTGACAAGAGATGGCTAAAAATATTTTTTTTTAGAAAAAAGCATGCTAATGGTGAGCTTAACATTATGCTTCCGCAGTCATCCTGGTGCTTAACGAAATTGTTGTTGAACGTAACTCTGTTTAACGCCAAACTTGAATGTCCTGTGGCAGTGTCAAAATAAGAAAATTACTAATACTCAAATGCTAAAAAAATCACACTTTGACCAGTTTGCTGCTATTTCGTTTCGGTAGTCTAGAAACCACGCAACGCGATAATTTTTCCTAAAAATGTATTTCGACATCGCGTACGAAAAACAAAGTGTTTGTCATCCACCACGCTGTTCCAAAATTTGCTTGTTTTTTCTGAACTTGCAACATTCAGAAAAAAACAAAAGTTGTGTGCACAGAGATGAGTCTTTCAAAAGTTTCTTGCTTGTTCTTGTTTATACATCAAAAGGCGTGCTTTAAACTTTGAAAATATTATCAAACGTTTGCTGGATTCGGTCTTTTGCGGTAGGTCAAAACGGCCACGAATCCTATCAGCAAAACGACCAAGCTGCATCCCAAAATTCCAGTAACATAGTGCCACGTCTTGAGGGTAACTTTGTATTCGTTGGACGTAGGTACGTTTGGGCTTCCCTCAAGAAAACCTGGAAATACGAAAAAGGTCAAGCGAGTTTCTTAGCCGAAATGGATGTCGTCGGGTTACCCCAGTAGATTTCGAACTGGGGTTAAATTACCCCGGGTGGTAATATGCGATGATTCTTTGGGGGGTAACGCGGAACTGAAATCATAATGTTGTTCTGTATTATGAGCGATCGCTGCGAAATCTTGAGGGTAATAAGACATAATCGCTATTTTTATTTGGGTAACGGCTCGAACAAGTTTGGGAACCACTGAGTTACCCGAAACGGCTCTCGCCGAGTCACCGACGCAGGCTTTTTCTTGGTTCGAAATCAATATCAGAACACTTGCCGGGGCCGTTGAAAATCTTCAGGAATTTTTGATCCACTTACTTTTTTGATGATGGTATAAATCGTTCGTGTTTCAGAAATCGTTCAAGAACTTCGAGAGCATTCGAACAAATCAAGTTACTTACGCGTGTAATAAACTCTTGATTGAAATTTTGTTTTGTAAAATGCGTCTTTCAAACGAAAATTTTTCTGTTACTATTGTCAAGCCAACCTCCTTTCTTGAGAAGCTTAGTGGCATTCGCTATTTTAACTACCCTGTTGTAAAACTGGACACAATTCGGCGAGTTTTACCAATAGCCATATAGACGCTTCATTAGCTCTTTTCAAACGCATGGAGTTGTTGAGTAACATACCAGGATCACCGAACAATCTTCTGTGCACCACGCTTCCCTTTTCTGACTGTTCTTCAAATTCTGTCATTACTTCGTTCGGTTCTTCCACAATCAGCGGACCTTGAATCACAAAACCTCGAATTTTCTCGTTGTCCGCCACGTCACTTGCCCACCGCTTTTGACGACTTGAAACATTCGGCTGGAGAGGAAACGGCATAAATCAATATCATTGTCCTCGCTTTGGGGAGAATCGCAGAGCAGTTCATAATTCATACTGAAGGTAAAACGCGAACTGACCCGGGTTCCCGGGTTTTCAGAGCTCGACGACAAATACAAACAACCATTTGATATTAGGGCAGTGGTTCTCAAAGTTTTTTCACATTCCCGCCTTACAAACCCAAACACTGTCAATTACTCCCTAACAAAAGCCCAAAAAAGATAATTGCAAAAGTTTCACACTACCTACTGTGAAAAAACAAGACGACTATGAACCAGACAACAGATGAAGCAGCTTGTCCGTGCACACTGCAGTGTAAAGACCTTCTCATATAAACCAACCTCGTTGTGCAGTTTTTATGTGTTGAATAAACAAATAATAAAAACTTAAGGTTTTTCAATCCGCAGATTTTCCTTCCTGGAACAAATTTTTTCCCGGAAATTAAAAATTTGTCCGTTAGTGAGCCAAGTGTTACCCGTTTGAGAACCACTGACATAGGACTTTAACCGTTCTGTCAGCGCAGAAATTTCGTTTAAAACAAATGCCATTTTTGCAACAAAGTTTCGTTCACCTTGCTGCAGTTTCTTTTGCAAAGCGGATCTTCGTCATCGACGTCACACACGACGACGTCGCATTGGAAGTAAACGTAGTGCATTGATTGATTATTGAACCTGAAAGCCTCCAAGGAGAATGCAGCCATGTTTTTTTTAAGGTCGTAGAACTTCACGGTATCGTCAAGAGCGCACCTGTTGGTTGTAAAGTGATTAATGAGATTACATTCTGCACTATGTCCAACAAAACAAGCATACCCTTTTAGGCAACTCGGTATCGAAACAGTGTTCAATGTTAGGTTACTAACCGCCACAATGGGCGAAAAAAGAGCGCATCACGCGATGCAGTAGATCTACCTTGTAAGAATCACCACGAACTTGCAAGAACACTTTTGTTTCTTTTTAAAACGCAAACATTGACAAGTTGTCATTGCTTCCATATATCCATCGACTTTGCTTCAATTTTTTCAGGTTGCAGAAAACTGTGGTGGGGCTGAACCCCATTGCAAATTGTCGGTGCTACTCATATGGTCTATAGGTTGCGTACATTTTCCAGTATAAAGGCGTAAGAGTTGTACCTAAAATGTAGTGTATGTCTTACTAGGAGCACTATCGCAACTAACACTATTTTCAAGATTGGAAGTAGTGTTTCACTGTCCTCAAAAAAGCAAGGTCCGCAGCTGCGTTTAACCATGAGACGGATTTGTTAGCACCATGGTATCGTGCTTGGAGGTAAAAATTGGTTAGGAATCACTTTTCGTTTCTTGTAAATGTAAATCATGTTTTTGCTTCTCCACGGACTGTAAGTGAATTTCTGGCATATTTTTTTAAAAAAGCGCTTCATCGTAGGCACTTAAAAGATCACTATCGTTTTTGATCGACGTACCCTTCATTGATAAACACGTATGTTAACTCCGAATTCTTCAGTGGGTTGGGTGTTGCTTGACATTTCTCGGCGACAACGGTCAGATCTTCGCTTTCGTCATCAGTGTCAAACTGAATCCCAACAAAGATCTCTTCGCGGAGTTGCTTGGTTAATGGATAGTCATTTCTTCTGAATGGTTTCGAAAATGTGCTGTCTGAAACCGTTTTTATACCCCATCACAGCTTTCGGCAAGCCCAGTCTAGGCCACTCGCCGGCAAGAGCAAGTGATTTTGTTGAGCGTGAAAGATTCACTTAGTTAGTCAAAAAAGATCAAAGCACAGATTTTATGTATTTATAGTGGCATGTTTTTTGAGTACGTAAGATCGGATCAGTGAAACCGCATAATATTAACTTTTATGATTCATGCATTCAGGCAACCTGCTTTCTGGTTTGAGTGACACAAAACCCACTAAAAAACTGAAGAAGAAAAAATTTTGACACATATTTTAAAGCTTTAAACATAGTTTGAAACAATTATCAAAGCCAGCCATTCTCAAACACAATCCCTCCCGAACACGCATTGGAGATTCCTCAGACTTTTAAGCCAAGCGAGCAACTAACCGAAGTTCATGCGGAACCAAAATTTCTGGAATGACGCTAGTCATGACAATTTTCACTCACTTTATGCTAATTATACCTGAATCCGCGAAGACCTTTGTTTACAGGGAATTTAGCCGTTGGATTGCAAATATTGTGAACCATTGAACTAAGCCAAGTTGTAAAGGTCGCATGTTTAAACTATTGTTATGAAGCAGACGTTAACGCTTCTTGAGTCCTAGAAGGACAATTTGAAGTTCTATGAAGCAGAAAACTTTTAATAATAGTCCAACTAAGCCCAATGTAACAACAATCAGGGCGAGTAACAACAATCAGGGCGAGCTCTCACCTCTGTATACGTCCATTTTAAAATCAAATTCTCCGTCACCGGATGCGAAATGCTCTTCCATTGCTGCATCGTTCAAAGGCAAGCTACTTCTTTTGTAGTCGAACGCGAGAGCAGCTACTTCTTGTTGGTCATTTCTACCTGACTGATTTCGCTTGCGCAAAACCACAGTGCGTCGACGATTGAATCGGCAATTGACCGCGTATGAGTGACCGACGTCCCGCATAATGATGCTCGAACCGCCGTTGGGCGCTCGGAACACGATTTCATTGTGGTACGTCACGCTGTCGTGGTCAACCTTCAAAGAATTGTTCGGTTCGTTTGCAATATTTGCAGCGAATCACAGTTACAAAACTTTGTTCGATCTGGTTATGGAAATAAGTCGTTGAAGGCCCATGTGGCTTAAGCAAAGTTACTTGATAAACTTGAGCCCACTGTTTTCTCTCAATGTCATTTCTTCAGAAGTTATTTTGCGAATAAACTGACAATGCCAAGTGTTAGGTCACCGAACGTAATTTAACGGTTTAACCGCAAGTCCCCCACCCAAAATGGGATTTTCTGGGGAAGCTAGTTTTGTGCAAAGCAAGTCCCTCACACCTGAATTAGGTCTACACTTTTTATATAGAATTTTCAATGATTTTGACCGATCATTAAGCATTTCACGTCGTACTAGACAGCATTTCACGTCGTACTAGACTGCTAAAATAGTGCCGCATTCCATTCGTGTTTTAGATTACGTGACACGATCGCTGTCACTGATAAAATCTAGAGGCGCACAAACACACCGGTGTTCATGTCGGAGTTCTTCCGCTGGTGGTTTGTACTAATGCTTATGTCGGTTCGAATCGATTATTTATAAAAACGATAAAACAGTTAGTTTGGAATGAAAATCTTAGACCTTCTGCTGTGAAACTAACAGGTTTATTCTTCAAGACATGAATTGGAGATCTCGAGAAGAACAAGTGTTCGAATTGGGCTTAGTTGGATTATATTAAAAAACATAACTGTGTCAAATGATGATCTCTGAACGGATGAAACAATTGATCGAAACCATGTTTTAAAAACAACACAAACACTGTGACGAAGAATGTTTGTCACCCATTATCAATTTTTTTTTTTTTGTAAATGCGAAATACCATTTTTTCATTCCTCTGCTTTGGCAGTAACATGAAACTTTCTGAGCGTACATGGAACGAAGAAAAGTAAATAGCACGTGACGAGCAAAGACGCTTGCAGGTTTTTTGGTCTGATTTTCATCGGATTAGTCTCGAAATGTAGCGGACATTGTCGTTGTTCATCACTAAACACTGGTTTTAATATAGTTTGGTAATTCGCAAGTTTGTTTTCATGTTTGATTTTCTTAATAACACCTTTGAATAAATGTTGGTGCTGCATTAAACTTCACTCTGTGTTTATTGTAAACTAACGTTTGCCGATTTGCGATTATCCACTGTCCTTGAGCCTTCCAGATCCGACACATGTTTGACTTAGAAGAAAATAGTATACAGCTTTGATATAACTTTGAGGATTATTTAGGTTTAGTGGCATGCTTCACAGTCCAAACACGAGACAGTAATATGAAGCTCACGCCTTCACGAATAGATGTAAAAACAACTACTTTGAAAGTGGCGCTTGTGCTGTCGCTATTTGCAACTTGTAGTGGGGCGCTGACGATATACCGCTATTGAATAAAAATAGGATATCTCCTTTATCTGCATTTTTACAAATACGTTTTGCTGTAGTTTTATCGACGTAGAGTTAATTCAAAAACTCCAGTGAAGAGTTTCTTCTAAAGTTCTCTTTTTTGGTGGATGTTCTTTTGTTCTCAAGACGACAACCTGGATATAATTAAAGCAATGGAATAGTTGTGGTATAGGAAATTTTTATTCTAGACTGTATGCATATAAATGAAAGTTAGACCACAGACACATTCATAGAATGCATTTATTTATGTGGGCAGCATACAGGTTTATCAATCACTTCTTTCGACGCTAATTTCTTGCTCGAATCGAATAAAAGGATGGGCAGCAATAAAAATATTGGACTCTCTTTTTCTTAGGGTTTCATGGGCGGGTAAGCTGAATCATTTATGAATAGCACCGCAAAGATGGTTTAACGTGACCAGTGTTGTTACTTGTTTCAGCAAGTTTCATTGCTTTACTAATCGGGTTAAGCATTTACTGTCTTATGGCAGGACATTTTTAAACCGTAGAACAAATCCACGTTTAGTACAAACGTGTAGTACAAACGTTTTCTTTTTATGTAAAAAAAAATCCACAACGACTGTAAAAGCGTGGTATTTGCGTTTTTCAAGTTTATTGCCAAAGCCTTAGCAGATCAAAAACATTTTGAATTTCAGGATGACTTTTTAATACGCTGCATTCAGCCTCCGAAGAGAACTGCGAATTTAAGGAATTAAGCGAGGAAGCTGGTTTCGTACAAGCACTGAACCATTCAGAATCAGCGAAAAACAGCGAGAAGAGCTGTTACTTCCAAGGTCTGTGGATTGCAGTACTTCTGGGTGACTTTTCCGTTGGGTATCATTTGCGCCAAAGCAGCGAGTAGCGGTGAAGTTTAAGTGTTAATATCTCGTTACCTCTTCTTTCACTTTTTGAAAAAATTGCGGCAGCACCGCTGTTAAAAGTAGCTCGTTAGTGCCCACCTCTGCGCAAAACATCCTGGATGTGGCTAGATTGTAGCAAAACTGATTGCAGTGCAAGAGATGTTAGTAAGACCTTGAGCAAGAAAATTACGTTTTGGTTATTAACAGTAACCGACAGACGCAAATTTNAAGGTGAAAGCCAAATGTTGTATCATAAAGCTAGTTTTTGTGTAACCCAAGGTTAATTAAGGACAGGGATGATCAAATACGTTTATTTTTTTGTTCTCGTTTGTGAATAAGCAGGTTTTTTACTTGGGCGAAGGTGGACGGATTGAAAATTATGAGCTCAAAAGTTCAGCTCTTTTTTGGACATTGCTTCTATTCAAAGTTTTTTTATGTTGCTCTTACAACATTTGTTTTTGTTTCAAGTGAATAATTCCTTTTATAAGCATTCTTTTTTCAAATTTGTTCCCCACTTTTTTCAAACAACTTACGCACATATTTGTCAGTGAAATAGTTTGTTTTCCTGAGCATTTTTTTCTAAATGTCCTGCAGTGGCAGAACAATATTCAACTACATCTATTTCACACACAGAACACATTATGAAATTATTCACCATGTTGCTGAGTTGCAGAGGGCAATTCCAAAGTTGGAATTTTTTCTTGCACGAATGTTATATTTGCCGATCAAAAACATTTGACCAGAAATTGTCAGGTCGCTGTAGTATGGCTTTACGGTGTTTTACTGGTTCAGAAAAAGATGGAAAAATATGAAGAAATCAGGTGAAACCTTATGACTAAAAATTAGGCTGAAAATTGCTCAGACATCCCTCTCAAGGCATTATACGTATTCAACTTCATCAACAACGCTCAGATTCCAGTACTTTCGTCATACCTGTGATGATGTGTTGCAGTCATTCAACGATGTGATAAAGATGACGTGGGTGTCGTTGTAACTTGGCTTGCAGGTCGGGTCTCCACCAATCAGCATTCTTGTCCGGATGGCGTCTGGCGTCATTCCCGGTTCGCGTGGAATCACAACTGTCATCTGCTGGTTGTTGCACGACACAGAGGAGCATGTGGGCAACTGGCACTGTCTGGTTTCCGTTTCGCTTTGCTTGTTAATCGAACATCTTCTGCTACATCTAAATAAAAGATTTTTTTCCTAACCCCTTTGAATAGCAGATGAAAGTTTGAAAAGTCTTGGAAAACTTTTTACCATCGATGGCAACTGATTTGAGAGAGAAATCGAAAAATGTTGTTCAAAAGGCCTTGCGTTGCTGTGGTTCGACTTATGTAAATGTTTGATATTAATTTCACATTTTTGTTGAGGGTCCATCGCCCGCTTCGGTTTATTTTTGCGAGTGTTGGTTTCACAACGAGGTCTACGAAGCGATTTTGGAACACCGAAGGTCAAAACGCTGAAACATGGTGCGGCAAGAATCAAGCATCACAGCACTCGTATTTAACGCTCCCATGCGAGTTCTGCAAGGCACCATCAACACTTGTGTTTATTTTCATGCTTCCTCAGTTGAGGAGTCATACGCTGCATGCCTGAAGGTGATCGTGATAACGAGGCTAACGGCTATTTACAAAACGTAATCGCCGTAGACGTGAAGCGACATTTTCATCAGAGTTTTGCGCAGTGCTTGCATTCAATCTCACAGTGCACTTACCAAAAACTAATTATCTTTTTGCAAAACACATTTTGGCTCCATACCAGGCAAAATCCACATTTTCTCTCCAATTCTTAGAAGAATGACAAAAAAATTGCCATTAACTCATTTCATGTGTTGTAATTCACTGGTTTCTGTGGAATCTATCAAGCGATTAATCCAGCTTGTAAATTTGAGTTTCGTTTGTTTTCAATCTAAACCTTACCGATCTTGAACACTTTGCGCTAATGTAGTGATAAAGCAAGTTACGAAAAGTGACACCAAAAGTCGAGGTGGAATTAAATGATTGATTAATTATCGAACTGCTACATCACAAAGCAAGGAACATTTCATTTTTATTCAATCTTCGGTACTTGAATCTTTATCCTTAAAAATTCGAAATTAAGGAATTTCGTTCTGTGTTTGCAGCAAAAGGTTTGTTACATTGTGCCTTCTATTTCTTGTAGATTGTCACGCAATGCTCCAAAAGAAGCAATCAAACGCGTGCACATGTTACTCAGGCTAGTGTCATTGATCACAGACAAAGCACACAAAAGTTTTTATTCTTTTAGTCTGGGTGCGTTTGCTGAAACTTTGGATGCTTTGAAGATTTATTGAATTTGCGCGCAGTGCATATTTGCATGAATGAGCAATCTTCATCGAGAATTTTACTTGCAGTTGCTTTCATTCCCCACCAATGAAAATACACAGCTGTGAGAAGTTTTGAAAAACCGAAGCTTAAAAAACATAGTTGCTTCTTTGCAGCAAAAACGTTAACCATAACGAAAAGTTACTGTTTTATTAAAACCAACAGTTTCTATCGGTTCAACTCTTTGCAGTAAACGATTTTCAGCAAGCTGTATACCTTGTACTCTGGTTAAAAAAAACATAATGGGTTATTGCAATTTAATCTATTCGCTTAGTGTCTTGGCTAATGTCATTTCCTTGACATAGTTCTTCTTTTTCACACTAATTGAAACGAAAAAGTTTTTAATTAAACTATTTTGCGTTGCTTATGTTTTACTTATCTTATTGGTATCTAGTGCAAACCATATCTATGTTCGTTGAGTTACCAGTTCATCAGTTAGTTGTATTCATTTAGGTACGTCTCCACTTCCAGGTTTTTCTTGTCGACAAAAGGATAAAATACTTGACGTTATTCTTAATTTTACATTTCCGCTGTAAACAAGGCTGAAGAATTGGGGTTTTGCGATTTATTTACCATAGGAAGAATTCCATAGAGCATGCAAAGCTTAAGTTTCTCCTCATACTGGAAAGCAGACAGTCTATCTAAATTAACTGGTTCCACTTACGCGCATTTCTGTCGCTGATACCCAGCAAAAAAACAAAAAGTGATGGGCGCTTTATGCGTACTCAATAGTTTTTTCGCTAATTCCACGAGAGAAACAGCGAAGTCTGACAGATCGCGTTAGGTGAGCTGAAGTTGACTTCAAAACCAAATAATCAGAGTTTTCTGCCTCCTTGTCGTAACTTGGAGCTTTTAAAATTTTTATACGAACAATCTTCCAGATCTTGCTACGTACCAAAGCACTACTTAATAATTTTTTAGTGTGCAAGCAAGTACGGAATTCATGACATTAACCAAGTTTAACGGTGTTCTCCTGCGTTCTTCTACGAATATAATCCTGGTTATGAATCAAAAAACAGCTGTGTTAATTGGAAAAATCGAGATATTGTTAAAAAATCAAGTTTGCCGAAACGTTATCAACAACATTTGTTGATGAAGGTTGGTCTAGTATGTTGCAATTGTAGCTTTTCCGATTGATATTTAGAATTGCAAATTAGTCAAGGTTTTCATTCAGTGAATGGTCATTAGTTTGAAAATCAAAGTAAAAGCTCCGTGATTTTAAAGAAAGCATCATGCAGCATACCCAGGCGCATTTCGGTGGATTTTGCACCTGTCCGGATCTACAGTAAATGATACGTCACACTTTCGCCTCCTGATCTGTGTTGCATCGTCGCAGTCACCGTTGCACTTTGACCACGCTGTCCAAGAAGACCACACTTCAACACAAGGGCTTTCATCATCCTGCAAACAATGAAGTGGATTTATAAGTGTGGGGTGATGGCCTCAGTCTCTCTGGCGGTTGCAACGCTCTGTAATCTTCACAGTTGCTGCCTAACATATATGGTAAAAGTCTGTGAGGCGTGTTAGAGTAAAAAATGCCGGAGTGTCCAAAGCTTGCGGAAACCTCACCATGAAACAAATGCAGCCATGACGAAAAATACTGTTTTTATGAGTAAGACAGCTACACATAAACGCAATAGAAGGTAAATCACTACTTTTACGTGTAGGAGCAATCCTATTCTGTAATTTTAAACCGCCCCGGGTTTTTCAAATATATATGCTGAGATGTAAATCACTTTTCTTGGCAAGTTTATTGAAAAATTAGATAGCTTTTGTTTTCTTTTTTGGTTTACCAGGTCAGCAAAAACATGATTATATGCAAGAAGTGCTAATTTCATTTCAATCACATCATGTCAGCAAAACAGCTTAATCAACAACCCAAATTTTTGTTTCTACTTTAAACTTTGCTCCGATAAAGGTTTTCATGTAAATATTTTAAGTTACTGTGTATACCAATTTTAAAAAACACAATTTTCACCGGAGACTTTGCCCAAAGCTGCTTGAACACACGCACAGTACGCTGACCTGCTTAGTATCCTTACTTTCAGAATTAAACTTTTCAACTGTTTTGTGGTGATAAACAGTTGAAAAGCATATACTCTCTTCCCCTGGGTAAAGATATCACTCTTTTTATACTGGTCAATACATTGTGCTTATCAAGTGAAATATGCTGAGTTGCAAAATCGTTCAAACTTTCATTGTTCTGAGCATACCTCCAGTTTACAGTCGAACCTGTTGTCGCACAGCCATCCATTGTCGATACAATGAAGTCTGTCAAACATCGAGTCAGAAGTGTTGCTTTTTCGGCAACCGTAATAACCATCTGGACAAGAATCTGCGAAGTTTCAAAATCTTTGTTACACTTGCAAAAGAGTGTTTGCTTGTTCACATGACAAAATTTTGAAGTGGAGATTCTCTTAGCAGCTATTTTCATCAGCTTTGGAAAATAAGAAATCTCGTTTTTCACACATTTTTAAAGGATTTGAGTACTGAGAGCACAGAGTCTCAGTGAGTTTAAACGCTTAATTTTACATAATTCCTTGCAAATTTATATTAAAATACATTGACTATTTCCTGCACAGCTTGACATATAGTTTGTTTACATTCATGGTTTTAACTAGGATCCCGTGTGCCAAGAGAATTTAACTGTTACGAGGTTTGCAATGCCCAACAATAGTTGATTTTTTTCTAAACCAAAAGTTCCATTTACCAAAACTTTTTTTGAAACATGTGCATACTTCTACTTTATAATTTTAGGATGCTCATTACCTCAGAACAATCTGTTGGGTTTGACAAAATTGGAATATACTTTTCTTAACCGGCTGGGTAATACAGTGGGTGAGTACGACCCTAGGACAGGTAGAACGAGTTTTCCCCCGGTAAAAACTGCACTTGCACTATTTCAGCTTCGTTCTCGGCGTTAATTGGTGCAAGGGAGTGCTTCGGGGGCGACGCTGTGAATGACGTGCTACCATTACAGCATTCGCTACAAAAGTGTTTGCGTGGCTCGCAGCCACGAGAGTAATCACTCGCAGACTAATTGCGAGGAATGTGAAGCAAATGTAAGCAAACTTTCTTTTTTTACTGAACTTAAAAGTTCTCGTGAACCTTGATGTGACTCAGTAAGAATTTCCATCTACGCCACGAGTATGAAAATTCTATGGGAAACAGCTGCCAAAGCACGTCGTCAGTCAAACTCACAGTGACATTTAAACCCGTTGCACACGCAGTAGTAGCCGTTCACCAAGTCAGGAGACAGGCAAAGTTCCCCGTACGGGCACCTTTGCCGTTCGCAATTTTCGGGACCTCCTGATGATACTCGATGTTCATAGACTTGCATTTCAGCTTTGCTTCGGTATTGCACTGGCTCAGCACCGTTTCCATCTCCAAAGATCTCGCATTCTATCACGATCGTGTAGAGGACCGAGTAAGGACTGTAGTACACACACGAAACAATAAACATTTTTATTGCTTGAAGCAATCTCGAGACGTACAGTACACTGAAACAAAGATACGTTAAACTGCCCAGTGAGAGAACAAACTCGCTGATTCGAAATGTCTCTGTTATATAAGCCTTCGGGTCTTCATTTACTTATCTTGGGCAGAGTTATCTCATCAACTACCCGTCCGTTCTTTGTGTGGGTACAACCAGTGGCGTAACGAGGTTAGATGGCGACCGGTACAAGATTCAAACCAGAGGTCTTTCGGAGGCAAATTTACTTCATTGAAGAAAGTACTTGTGGCATTGTTGGGATTTTTCGGCGCCCCCATAGTGATTCGGCGCCCGGGCAATTGTGCCCCCCTTCGTTACGCCCCTGGGTACAACAAAACATAAAACGTGATTTTAGCAAAACGGCGATTTGATAACAGAAAATATGGAAGTACTTGATCTTTTAAGAACTTACCTGTTAGTTGATGAGCTTGCGAAGCAAAGCGCAATCTCTCTAATACCGGATATAGAATCCAAGATCAGAGAGAAAAACATGCACCAGTACTCGCAAGCGTAGCGACAAATAAAGAATAATATTGGCAGTAATATTAATAAGAGCGCTTAAGATAAAAATACTGTGTGCATAGTGGACTCATTCCCTGCATTGTTTTACTGACAGAAAAATAAATAAATTTGAAACAAGTCTACCAAATTTGCAATATCTTACTTGCTTTTGGTAACAGTGGAACCCTTTCGTTTCAGAAGGGCATGGTGTCGTAGAAACTGTTTCGACCCGGAAGTTTCATTCCTTATCGCCCTTTGGCACGTTAGAGCAACTTCGTACGTTGTGCTTTCTGCGAGATGTTGAACTTTGATGCAAGACGGTGGCAAGTTCTGCAAAACAAAATACCAGGCCCGTAGTCACGGTGGGTGAGTCATTCAGGGGGCAGTGCCCGCAAGACCTCGTATGCATTTCGTAAAATGTCAACACGGGTCAACAAAATTGGGACTAATTTTTGTTGCGTTTTTGCCAAAACCTGGGATCTGGGCGGATTAATTACTGCACGACCCAAAACGGTGGTCAGTTTCAGCCAACAAAGTTTTGATACAAGATGTTTATGGGGAGGTTTATCTTGGACCAAACTGAATGCTTCTTTCCTGTCATGGGCATCGGAAGAGGAAGGCAAGAGAGCTTTGTGCCCACTGGATTTTGAAATCTGACATTTCCCTCTGTTTTTAGCAAAAAAGGATGGTTTCTTAGTTTCCAGTGGGCAAAAGTAAATTTGACCACGTTTTCCCCCTTGGTAAAGTCTTCTCGACTACCCCTGGAAAATCCCACTATTTCCCCCCTGGAAAACATCCTTCCGACGCCCATGTTTCCTGTTTCAGTTGCGTAATTAAAATAAAGTCGAGTGAAATTATCATCTATATCCACTGGTGTTTTCAGGCCATCCAGCCAAATGATTCTGAGAAAACCCATAGTCTCTTCAGCAGGAAAAACAAGGAAGTCTCTTAGTCGATTAAAAATCTTTGTTGAAACCCAACTATACGTTAATAAAAACACAGTGATATTTCATCACGTGCGAAGTTTGTTGTTTATGTCAAAGCTCTACCGACTAGTGGCGCCATCGTTAATTTTAAATCGGGCCACTGACAAAGCTCTGAAGATTCTCGTTGCTATTATCTCGCGGGGCATTAGCTAATTTTTGGCAGCGTGTCAAATATTGTAATTCGCAGTCGTCTGCGCACAAGAACTGGCGCATCCGCTCTCTTGCTTTGCCCTTGTCAAACTTGCTAGTGAAATACGTCTAGCAGCTACGTTTTTAGCAACCGCCCACTCAACCCTGGCAGCCGTCTGGAGCACGGGTCCGCCACGCAATGCGAGAGTCAGCAAGTTACGCGTAACTTGCGGTTACTACGCGCAACTTTGCGTGAATAGATCAACAGCTCGCATTTAAAGGCTTATCCCAGCAGATGGCATAATTTTTTAAATCCCACCGGGAAAGCTGTCAGTTTGCGGGAAGACCGCAAAGATGCGCAAAGTTGCGAAATAGCTGATCGCACAGAGATCGTTTCATCATTGCGGTTATTCCCGGGCTGACACGGAGAACGTTTTAGTCCCAGCTTGACCTAAAGCAGTTGGGTTAGCAAAACACAGCTGACACTAACAGGTTATTTGCGTCTAAGATTATTGCATTATTGCGCTTTTTTAAAAGCGGTGCGATAAGAATTTTCAACGAGTGCAATAAAGAAACCCCGAAGTTTTCAAAATCGTTGGTTTTAAGTTTTTTCAAACTTAATCTTGTTATGAATGATAAAAGCACCAGGTGTTTTTCTTACGTAATTCGGTTTTGATCGCGATTTGGCGTGAAAAATATATTCTTGTGTACCCATGCATAACGTTGCAGTGCATCCGCAGCTTCAACGTGTGAGCAAGATTTCTTTGTCCGAGCTAAGCACTCTGGCTTATGCTAGCAAGAAAGGGTATTGGGCAGTGCAAAATGTATTTTTGAAAAGATTTTTTCATGTTTGTATGGTGCTCTGTTCCAACAAAAACAAAGCATAAACAAAATCAAAGAAACCGAGACTTAGCCATGCTCACGGCAATCCCTCCACCGACGTTTTTAACTTCAACCCAACAATTTCAACGCTTCCTGAGATTTTCTGCGATAAAATGAATTGCACGTGACCGAGCTTCGTAAGTCGTTTCCAGCTAGCCAGCCAGGCAACGCTGGGTCAGTCGAAGCACCGGTTTGTAAAAGTGCATAAAGATCAGACGCTGTCAGCATTATCTCTTCGCGAAGATTGAAGACGGCACAATGGCATGGCAGGCATCGCATGGCGCGTCTGTGGCAAGTGCAGTGTTATGCAGACAACCGCGCTTTGCTCGGCTAAGCAGCACTTTAGGTGTGACACGTTGCAGCAACCCTTGGCGATGGCTCTAGCGGCTTCGATAACAGAGTTATTGGTTGTTGCTAATCCACTCCAAGCTAAGCGGTACAACAAGATATCAACGTAACGCAATTGCGTTAATCAAGCTTTGACCTTTGCATCAGTTTTGACCTGTATGGCACATTTACTGATGGTTCAAGGAGACGGTTACAGGGGCTGCTGGAATAAATCTGGAAGCTACTGTGTACCTTATCAGCCGTTGTTCACAACGTCATAACTAAAATGTTGTTTTGTATTGGCCATGCAAATTTGTTTCAGATACATTTGTGTGCCAAAAGGAATGATTTTCTGTACCTAAGGTAAAATGCAAGCTTGAAACGATTCAGATTAAAGTTTGAAACCTAATTTTGATTCCGTAATTTCAAAAGTTCACTTCGTCTTTGAAATATTACCAAATTTACACTTAAAAAATTCATAAATGCAATACTTAAAAAATAACCGTTTTTGTGAAAAGACCATGTCATTTGCAGAATATTGGTTTTAATGCTTTGGCACGAAATTTTTCGCTGTTGCCTCAAAGGTACTAAACTTCTACCAGAATATATATTTTCGATCGAAAGAAAACGCTGTCTGAAAGATAATAAGTTATAGTCATGTATTTTCCTAACCCCTGCATGTGGTTACTACTCTGTGCCACAGAAAAAAACTGATTTTTTCATCTCTGTGGGAAGCAGGAGCGAAGGTTTCAACTGTTCATTCCGTGGTAGAGTACAACGTTCTAACTGCTTATTCAGTGCTCTTTTTTGCTTTGGTATTGGTTGTCTTTCAATATGTCTTGTCGAGTTTACAATTTTATCTTTATTTTGATCTCATTTTAACTTTTGGAAAATGACAATTTTCAAATGGCATATGTTCTTATGGATTGACTGCATTTGATTTTAGATTGTGTGCTTAACGTAGCACTCAATCGCAACTAAACCAGTTACAGTGTGCAACTATATTCATTTTGTTCGATGATTGTTATAGAGATTCCCAAGGTTTTTCTAAAGGGGTGATGAGCAGGACTTCTGAAGAATGAATTAATTCGATTCATGGTTTACATTTTTCTTGACGTTGCAGTTGTCATCAGGGATACCTAGAAACTTTGTGATAGGAAACTCTAAAAATGGGTGGGCATGAGAAGGGTTACTGCAACTTGTAATAAATGTGAGGCCCTCTGACCTGCAAAGGATTGCAAAACGTCCGATCAGCTCTCATCAGTTTCTAGATATCCCTGGTTTTTACGTAGAGATTCAAAGTAGAAAGCAGTCTCGTCATGTGGTTAACGGCTTCCACGATGTAAAAACGGTTTACTCAACGTTAAAATGTTATGACAATCATTTATGTTCGAAATCGCAAACCGTGGGATGTTCGTTTTGGTGCTGTATTTAGAATTTTGAGGGAGCTTTTGAAAACAAATTGAAAATACCAAAATACAAGTAACAACAATTATCAGGCATGCCATGAAGAACTCTTTAGCTAACACATGATAATCGGTTTCCAACCTACCTACTTCAAAGTTTTGTTGTTGTTGTGATTCATAACTACATGCGGAACGAAATATCCGCCATTTGCCTTTGTTAAAAGCTATTAAAGAAAATAATTCAAAGCACAAGTAAAACAGTTCCTACAACAATTATTCGGCTTGCAAAGAGTAACACGAGCCGCCGTTCGAAGCACGCGGAAAGTTTAATAAACATTACCTTTGGAGCGTGAAGCTGCAGATCTTTCGGAAGGGTGGACTTCTTAATCGTCAGTAACATGGCGTCCCTCTCGCACGTTGCCGCAAACGCCTTGCCTGTAAACGAAGCTGCTGATCTGCTGATTGGAGTAAATGATTTTGTACAACAAAACGCTGTTGGGTGGCATGCCAAGTTTCGCATTTCTCTCAACAACTGGAAGTTTCAATAATCGTTTCAATGTTAAATGATGTTGCGATGGACGAAGACGTAGAAATGTCAGAAATTCATTCTGAGTAGCATTATTAATTTCGGCAAAATGGTATGAAAGCTATGAAATTTGTTGTTTTATCTACATTTCTCGGCTGCTGCCGTTCAAAATATTTGAAGACTGAAATTGCAAAAAAGTACTAGGTATTATTTTCTAACACATTTCTCTTTATACCTGAAAAACTATAATATTTTTCTTTTTGCTACTCATGTTGATACGCAGCATTTGCCACCAGGTTTAAGATCAAGCAGTTCGCCAGAAGAACGAACTTACCAGCTTGAAATATACTATTATTACGTTTTTTAGGCGTGACTCTCTTATGATAATGAGTAATACAGCAAAACCATTAAGCAAAATCGTAAGTATCACAAAAACTCCAAGTAGCAACATTTATATCCAGCTTGCAGATACTTGGCAGGCAGGTTTCCGTTGCTTCACTGAAGGCAAAATATTTTAAACGAGCGAACTTTTGAGCCATCTATAGGAGGTTTCGTAAAATATTTTGACAAGAAATAAACTTAACTTAGTCAATGCATAATGTAATGGCGTACTTTTCATACAATCTTGCCACAACGCCTTTGCATGCCTGCTAAAACTGATCTGAGGAACCAGTAGACCCATATTTTCGAAACAGAAATAACCAAAAGATCACTTACGTGACTGAATCGTATCAATCGGCACATATACTGCGCTATTTTCAAACTTAAACCCGATAATTCATCGCTCCTTCGATTAGACTCTTGCATTTACTGAAGCATTGTATAAGATATCGCAATAAAATGTATTGCAGTAGATAAATGATACAGCCAAGTATCAGACAAAGGCATCAACAAAATAAATATCGTGTAAAAATACTTTTCCTTACGTGGCGGCAAGTATGCTTGCATCTCAGCGTTGCTATTGTAAGTTTGTGTTGTATATATTTTGGACTTTTTCAAGCAAATATAATGCAAAACTTTTGGGGTAAGGTAAACGCACTTAACTTGACATTGGTGTGTTTTGAATTACTCCAAATATGTAAAGCAAAACAGAAATATTTTATAAAGTTATACGGGTGGATTTTATCTTCAAATCAACCGGTACCATGCACTTGTTCTTGCTGAAAATACTCCATAACAAATGTATGTTTTAAATTTGAAAGAACATCACTACCTCAAAATAATGCACAAGTTTTGAAAAACTGAGCTGAATTAGCGTGAAGTCTGTATTAAAAAAAAACGGTTTTTGTTAGTTTAGATAACTTCAAGGGCTTGCGGAGGAAATCCAGGTTGCATGCCTGTCTGCAGGAATCTCATTACCGTGTTTTCTTACGTCTTTGGCCTGATTTTAGGTGAGTGATTAAAGCAAATCAGTCAGCTCGTAAAAACCGCGTTTTGTCTGTTGAGTGTCAAGCGAAGTTGTTAAAAAATGTCCAAGGCACCCATGCGTCAAGTACGGTTGTTGTATTCATAAAGTTCAGAGTAACCCCAACCAATTTTGGTAATATGTGTTTATCCAAGTCCTCGTAAACTACGCATCAGTTTTTCACATCACAAAATTATATTTTGAAAATTTAGAAGCATGTCAGAGTCCTTTCATCTAAATTTAAACATGTGAAGAAGCAAGTACGTCTGAATAATCTAGAACTAAAAAAGTTTTTTTAATTGATGAGCAAATTCAATATCGCACAGCAAATTGTTTTAAATTCTTCCAGACAAGTTACCAAGACATTACTGCAACAGTGGTATTATTTTACTCAAATTGAATGACTATAGATATTTCAATAAAAAGAAAAGCATAATTCTAGTAAGACTAAGCAAAAACAGCCATTAAATAAACTTGATGTTGGCATGGATTGATCTACATACTAAATTTGACAAGAGTTTGTTTGGCTTTGCAAAATATAAGCAATTTCATCAAGCAAATGAATGTATTTTAACATATGTTCAAAACCGTAAACCGTTTCTGTATGATCTTGAAATTGCAATTAACGCATATGTTTGCAGTGATGCGAGACAGCTTGGAACGCTTTTATATCCTTAAAGGTAACGAGTGGCAATGTACACACAACTTGGAATGCTGTCATACCGCAGCAGGTAGCCCACGCAATCTCAATTAGACATCGGTATGAGACAATGAAATTAGCCAGACGTAAGGTTCACAAACATTATGCTGTACTGGTCTAGTTTCGGCTTGGATATTGTCAAACTGGAAAGCGGTACAAAGTCAAGCGTTCTTTTTTCTCAGCTCAATCACATGTTTACTCGTTGTTGTGAATCAACCCCAAGAACAGTTTGAACTTCAAATTAATTACTGTAAACCGCAACCGTCTACCAATAGACATGCAGGCGATTTACGAGAAAACCATTATTTATTGCAAGGGTGTTCGAAAGCCTACAGTTTCCGCAATAAATTTCAATTGGATCACGGTCGCTAGCGTTACACGCGGTGATACCACGAGCATTACCAATCTTTCTAGTGATTTTTGTCGAATTGTCATACAAGACGAGTTGCCCACCCTTTTTATGCAAGAAAGGGTCGTGGATCGTACAGGACGCTGGCAGTGACGTAACTGATGAGGAGGCAGGGGTGCAAACCGCCCCCTGGCAAGCTTAATGTGAAAGTCGGGCCCCCACTTACGTTATATTTCGGTATATAGTATTCTTTTGGTTTTCAATAGGTAGTTCCTTGCGTTTTTCGGTGTGTTTCCCGGTGATCTGGGGTTTTATCATGGACACCCACATCCGGCTTCACTATCATTTCTCAACTCTTGTTCTGCGTGTTGGCCAGTGGGCCCCCTTCAGCTAGGTGCTTCCCCCTGGCTCGAACCTCTGTTTACGCCACTTGACGCTGGCGAGTGCAATCTTTAGCAACGTGCATTTAGAGTGTGTCACCATGGGATGTTTTCGAAAGAAGTATCTGAAAAGCAGCTTATGCTCTCGAAGCTCTCTACACAAGTTGTGAAAACCTATTAAATTATACAGCTGGGTTAGAGCGAGACAGAGTTCCGAACGAATCGTCAAACCTACAAGCAGATACAACACTGACCGGTTTTCGAAGTTGACGACGAACAATTCACTGCTACTGTGCCTGTTTTCATCCACCCATTGGTCTGCACTTTCTTGCGTCAGCTTAGTTATACGAGGTATTCGTGATTTAAGCTGATCGCGGTGAGGGATCACTAGTCAAATCAATAGCTACCAGCTAAGCGTTTCCCAGAAGTCAGTTTTCAACATTCCATAGATTAAAATTCACTTTACAGCCCTTGCAGCTTCCTATTCAGTGCACTTAATTTTACCTCTACACAATCAAAGTTTCCTCAAGGCATTTTAAAGCAATGCAGAATAAAGCAAATTTATTGCAGAAGCGGCAACAGGAAAGTCTTTGTCACTCATAAAATTTTGCCCTTGTTAAAAACTCATCCAATTTGAAATTATTTCTCACACTTTTTATTCCAAGCGTCCGAAAACTGTTTGTTGGCTTCACATCTCTTGTTCTTAATTTGTGTGAAGTGAAAATAATTGTGACAAAATGTTCCCGCTAGAAACAAACGTTCATCTAAAAAACGAATGTTATATAAATTGTCTTTTCACGTGCTTTGCATTTGTTTGATTACAGAAATCTTTCTTGCACTAATAATCACTTTAAAATGCGAAAACACCTGTAAAAATGTAAGTACCCCTTTGCTTTGAAAAGTTTTCAAAATAAAACTTACCACGGTGAACAACGATCGATTTTGGTGTTGCAGGCGTGGTTACTTCTCCCAGCTCTCCGTAATTCTTTGTAGAATAATCTGCAGATTATATGCGGTTTTCAGAGTTTTAATGGAGCACTGAAAACTTTCAGTGTAGTAAGAAAGAGATGCAGTAATATTTGCACTAATTGACTCACGCAGGTGTATTGATCGAAGATCACGTTTGAGCTGTGGGCCTCTGAAAACGTTGTTACTAGGAGTGGCATATTAGTTAGAACATTCATTGTTACTTGGCACCAGCAACTTCTCAATGAATTTTTAACCCGAGTGCTATATTTTCGAAAACTTTTTACGTTTTTTGGGTCGGCCTGAAACCAAGACAATGTTAGGTTGTGTATCGACACAAAAGCATCGATAAAATTTTGTTTTGGTCACCACTTCTCCATGGCCACTCCAATTCAATTCAACGTTTGCAACTGCCAGACCCTTGTTTTTTTACTTAAACTTGGTTACCTTCGAAGTTATTTCTTAGTTGAGATTGGTTGCAATTTATATCGCATAACACAATGCATTAATGAACAGATGCTTAGCCTGCTGAGTTTCTCGCAAGAGTCGATGCGGCAGCAGACCGAAATTGGTGCATTTTTGAGTTGCCGAACGTTTTGCTGTACAGATGCAAAAGGAGCCCATCGCACAGATCGCCCAGGTAGGTATTAGAGTCCTGCGTGGGGCTGGATAGCCTGCAGAGCTATGCGCGTGCGGGTCCGGGGGCGAGCACGAGTTGAACTTGGTGCGGAGCGTGCGAAAATTTTGTGCAGGTAAATGAATGTTGACCCAATGCATGTTACAGTGTCATGTGCAGGCCCGTAGCCATGCAGGTTTCAAGGTTTGGGGGAATGAAATTTTCAGTGGGGAAAAATTTTTGTTTTTATTTTATGTTTAAAACAATGTTTTCCACTAAGCACGATATTTGGGTGGGAAATATATTTGGAGCCCGCGGGGATACGGGTCTGGACATGAGCAAGAAATTCAATGCCAATGAGAGCTTGTGACACAAGGGTGTTCTGCGTGATGGCAACCAGCGATGCTGGTGAGCGAGTGTTTACTATGGCAGTACATGTCATGAATGGCAGAAGGGCAAACTTAGAGAGTTGGTCAGTGACCGACATACTCTTTTCGGCAGTGTTATTGAAGCTCAGAAAGAAGCGATCAAGGTTGACTAAAACTCTTCACATTTTTACTTTGCAATGTTTATTAAGAGCTTCTACAGGCTTTGAAATGAACCACTAAATAAATTGTCACCAGTGTTAAAGCACATTGCACGAGTTTTTGGTGGCTTGCAGACACACAGTGACAGGTGCAGATTTGGAACAGAAGCAGTGCGGGGTGGGACGGTCGGTGTTGGGAGGGTACACGGTGTGGGTGTGGTTAGAAGTCTGCAGGTGCTGTGCGGGAGCGGGCAAGATTTCTCAAATTCCTGCGGGCGCCGGCAGGGTTTCAATTTTGTGGGTACAGGGCGGGAGCGGAAAAAAATCTCAACCCGCGCAGGAATCTAATGGTACTCCAACACAAGGCAGGCATTGTCGATTTAGCTGTGTTGACCACAACAGCTTATCCGAAAACAGGCATCATAGATGTCATCGCAAGGACTTTAAATACCTTTGAAGACAAATTTACTTTGCAGATTTGTATCGTTGTCCCCAAAGTAGGCATATTAGCTAGCTTTAGAAAGTATGGAATGTTTTCGGTTATTTTACCGTCGTCGTCAACTGGAGGCCCAGGGTTTCAGGTTTCCTGTTTGGACTTGGTGCCCTTTGACGGAAATAATAAATGACCTTTTATGGACGTTCGCTCATACAACCCCAATGCCACGGGCCCCGTTTTTGTTCACTCCACATTCACCAAAGCCTGCGCATGGCGAGGCGACTGATTCTCTTCACTGTAAATAAGTGAGTACCGCAGTTCAAGTTCACAACCAAAGGCGGTTATTTTTCTTTAAACATTATTTTATATTAATCATTTTGTGTGCCTTAAATTTAGTGTCAGGCAGGTATGCATGAACAGTTTGATTTTTCACGCATAAATTATAACGGCTTTACTTTGATTACGTTTATTTAGTTCCAAGTGATTTTTGAAATCCCAACATTTTCAGCTTCTTTCTTCTCTTTGCAATGTTATATTATTTACATTTTTCCAAAATGTTCACATCATATCCATAAATTTATTTCAAATCCCGTACAAGTGGTATACATTCAGTATAACGAAGATGGACAGAATTCAAACTTTCACCAATTACCACTGGAAAATTCAGTTTTAACCAACAAGATGACATCAACACTTCGACAACATGTGAATCAATCAAATCTGGAAATGTTATAACCAAATTTGTCAGGTGGCATGGTTGGTTCTGTACAAATAATTTTTATGCATCCAAGACACGCCTCTGTTGAGAGCAGCTCAAAAAAATAAAGTCATCAATTTTGAAGATGTTTTCTTAACCGCATTCAAAATAAAAGTATGTCATTGGAACACGTAATTGCATGTATCTAGAGTGGCCGTTTGTTGCTGATACTCTTTAAAATTAGTTCAATTGCTTCCAAGCCTTGTTGTGTGGTTTGCAAAACTACAAGTTTAACGACAAGGCATAAAGTCTTTTCGTAAGTCTTGGAATCTTTCCAGAAAGCTTGTGCGCCTGAGATGAGATGTGGTTGTGCGTTTCCTGCGTCACCTACCTGTTGGCCAAAAGCAACCTTTTAATCATTATGTCGTGACGCAGGTGAAAAGAACTGTCTTGTGGTTGACTCTTTTAACCAGCAACAGTCCGTCGGTTACTTTTTGAAGCTAGTCAAACCACCACAAAAAAACGACATCCCATCGCAAGAAGCTTACAACATTCTTCGATAGCAAGCTATAGCGGCCCCGGTCAAACGATTTCAAGGTGTTTGCCGACAAACAAACGGGAAAGCCGGCCACTTACGTTCGCCGATAGCACTTTTTGAAGTAACTATATTGTTGTCACCGACAAAGTAGCCGAAAGCTTTCCCCCGAGTGCCCTGAAACACTGTAAAAGTAGTCACGAAACTTGGCACTCTTGTGGACGAGGTATGGCAACGTTGTTAATAAACTTTAGCAATTTGTGCGAACGTCGAAACCAGGTCACAGTGTTCACCTTCGTTTCCATAATATTCGTCGTAGTAGTCCGCTTGTGCCGCTTGTGCCACTTGGAGAACAACGCAGTAGACAGCCATCCACATGAGCGACCACGTCATTTTATGAAACTGCTTACTAACACTTTATCTCGCTCAGTTTCAACCTTAACACAAATCAAATTCTCACATTCTGGCAAAAATATCTAATGGTGAATATGAAAGTTTGGCTCATGAGGTCCATAGAAAATTTTAAACAAAACTGTTCTTGACGCTAGCAAAATATTATTTGTTACCAGTGGCGCGAAATCGTTTACAGCAACCTGTAAACTAATGGTTATCCACTGATACAGCTATGTCCAACCAGCGGCCCTCGGGCTGCGTGTGGCCCAGTCGAAGGTTTTGTGCGGCCCAGTTTAAGTTTTCGCTGTAGTAAAAGTATGCTACATGCTGACAACCTGTCCTTATTTTGATAACCTTGAATTTGACATTTTTGATGCAGGTGGTCCTCAGTGCCACTTTATCATGTCTGTTACCATTTGCAGTTAGGATTCGAACTTTTTCAGTATATTAGCTTAAGCTAAATTTCGTTTGCTCAGATATAAGTATGTCATTCAATGTGCGGCCCTCATTAATATGTTATCAAATGTGCGACCCTGGTTAAGATAGCGACATGATTTTTGGCCCAGTAAGCCATTTGGGTTGGACATAGTTGCACTAATACCTCCAATGTCACATGAAAAAGAACGTATCCCAAAGTGGCATTAGCAACATCACAAGCAAAAATTTGTGAAGTAAACATTCAGAGTAGTACTAGTTGCTGCAGTTTTCAGTAACAACGCATCAACAAACAATATTGGCATTCCACATGCAAACAGTGGATTGCAGTTGATATATTCGTGCACAAAGGCCTTAGCCATCGCAATGAATTTCTTTGTTATCAAAATGTAATTTCGAAAAAATTATTTGCTTTAAACAAGCAAAAGAGTAACAGAACTTAGGTTCTTTAGAAATTTTGGAGTATTTGTTTTCTCAACATCTTCGTGTGCACAACGACTGAAATAACTGCTTTGCAACTGCTTTAACTTGCAGTTCTTCACAATCAACAACGTCAAACAAAGCTGCAAGTGCTGTGCAAGCCAGAAAACTTATGAGACATTTCTGTACTGTTTGCTGGTTGCTTCAAGTACTGAAGTAGTTGCAACAGGTGATCTTTATCCAGTGTCCGACTAAAGAGTGCGATTGCGTGAACCAATTATTTGATGTGCTCACACTGTGCAACCGAATTAGTTTATTGTACCATTAATACACTAATTAAGCAATGGCAACTCATTGTTCATATGATACTGTGTTGTTCCATCTCACAATTTGAAACACAAGTCACGCCGGTGGAATTATCATGGCCGCTGACAAACAAGTCAAAAATGAAAGGTTGGCCTTATCCCTTCGAAATTTTCATCATCCAGTGATGGTATTCCTTACTGATTTAGCTTGCAATACTATTCGCACTTTTTGATAGTTTTTACCACGTAGATCTCATTTACAGAAACGTTTTGCTGTGCACAGCATGTTCCAGAAGCGAAACAGGTTTGCAGCAAATCCTCAACGTTGTTCTTAAGAGCCTGCGATTTCGTTCACCATCTTGCAACGCCCACCATGGTTTCTCGCATCTAAACTAGCAACAACATAATCTTTTATTATTAGTCGCCATGTGTTGCGGGGTACAACTTAGGCAGACAATTATTTGCTGTTATTTGCCACAGCCGATGCGCGCCAAATCGTTCCACTCAGCTGCGCCAGATTTTTCTATATTGCTTGCCCGTAAACTAATCGCTTTTCGTGGTTGCGCTCAACAAAGCAACTGATCTTTATCTCGCACATGCTGCTTCCTCAAGTAGAAGTTATGTTGCTTATCACGAACGTTATCGAGCTTCTTATCCTCCCATTGTTTTACCAATCTCAACATGGTGCCTCGACCACTTGTAGCTGAGAATCTACAACGACCAACCTCTTCGGCAGTTACCCTCGCCTCCCCGCGATTTCTGCCTAATGGCAAGCCCGTGTGCAAGCTATATACCGTCACTGTGGCACGTTTGACTTTTTGTGCCGATTTTTTAAAAAAAGCTTTTTTTTTGCCTAGACACAAGTTACGGTAAAATGTAGATAAACTTTTAAGGGTTCCTATGTTGCTCGCATGTTTTTCTATACAGTACTATAAAACTCGGCATATGTAGAACGCAAAAAAGAGATCGGTGCTTTACGTAGCGAATACCGTGTCCGTTCTTCAACTTGTACTCTTAGTTTTGATTCACAGGCAGCGTTTTTTCAATGTGCTTCCGGGGACCGAAACGGTCTCTCAAAATACAGTAGAACCTCGCTTTATGACCGGCACCAAAATACACTAAAACCTCGCTTTATGACCATTTCGGTATTCAGGTGAAATACGTGCGGCCTCTCAAAATGCCTTAATGGTCACCAAGGTCAAACCTTAAAAGAAAATCTTGTTCACAGGTGCATCGTAAAATAAAAATCGGCTAAAATGCAAGAGACATCAAACAGCGCACTTGAATTTATTGCATGATTTGTTGTCAGCAGCCCAGGATTTTGCCAAGACGTTCTGCGCTATCAACCGTATCAATCGGTAGGATGTGAAGGATTTGCTGCGGATTATGAGCATCCATTCATTTCAACCGAAAGTTTTTAGTTTAAATGTTCACACGAAAACAGATAGCGGTGGGAACTATGAAAAACGCTGAAATAAGGGGTAACTTACACTGCGTTGTTGATTCCAACACCAATTTGTGACATCTGAGAGGATTTTGATAGATGGTCTAAAAAACTTGCAAATGGTACTTCCAGCTGTGAAGCAAAGAATCTTCGATCTTAACTTTAGTACAGTACAATATACTTTAGTATTTTATGAAGATAAAAAACAACTAAATTTTACGGGAACATGTTTAGGTAGGAATACCATATGACCCGTGTAACGTATACTCTCTACTACCGCGATGTATGTATCCTCGTCTTCCTTCATGTATTTGCGTATTTCATGTTACTGCGATGCATGCTTAAATTCAAGCGA
>JGI24158J21664_10000702_pt1 | contig 33017 bp, 24 predicted proteins | sample Ectturendosymbi3_FD_21664 | JGI IMG/M metagenome (IMG submission 21664)
AACCAATTGATGGAGAATTTTATGTACTTTCTGGAATATTGATATTGATTGAAAGTGTTCTTTTTAGTTATCTTGTCAATTCAATGCAAAATCAGGCTCGATCGACCAGCTGAGCTTCGGCGATCGACTGGTCGATCGCCATCGACTTGCTGGCCACCACTGCACTATATCAACCTCTTCTGAAATATCGTTAGAAGAGGAAAAAGTTTAGTGCATCACTTAGTGGCAGAATAGGCAAGTATTTTCTCAGTTTCGATAAAGCTCATGCGCTTGAAAGTGGTAACGACGAAAAATAAAAAGAAGAATAAAAAAAAATATACAAAATTTTCTTGCTGCACGCTTTGCACTAACACTATGCATAAATGCCCTACCCATATGATATGGACATTAATTTTGATAAAAGCAAATTAGCAAATACGAATTTCCTGTCTTTCAATTCCTTCGTTTCGATCAAATATATCCAGCTGTGCGATGGGATGTAGATGAAGAGTTTTAACAAAACGGATCTGCAACAAGCTAAATTACTAACTTGTACTACATACTGAAAAATATATTCAATTAGTTATACAGTAAAGGAACATGACATAAGCAAGAAAAAGTAGCGGATCGGGAAACTTGTCCCAAGGGGTTCTGCGATTTTTCACTTCGCACTGTGTATTGATTGTATTTAGAAGTAACATGACATGTCACAGAATCTCTGCTTGCATTGAGAGGGTGTGTTGCTTCTACGATTAAGGTATTTCAGACACAAAAATCAGCAAATTCCAAGGCAAAACCCCACAATATTGTATTAACAGTACGCCTGATACACAATCCATTGCGGTTCGTCTCACCTCTAGTCATTACAGGGAGCTGCTGTTGAGAGCTCTGGAACAGAATCAAGCACTGATCTACAGAGTTTGGTTCGGAAGAACTGGCGGGTTGAAACTCTGCTCCACGGCAGTGTTCGTTTGCGCAATGACAATTTGCGAGCAAATACCCTGATGGACAAGACAGTGTTCCGTCTGCGATCAACCAGTTGCTCAAATAGGTCTCATCAGCGGACGTTGACGTTAAGCTTGCCGTGTAGGAGTTTCCACAGATCGGTATGGGGCACGATTCATAACTGCAAAATCACAACTTACATGTGAAGCATAGTGAAGCTTGAGTCGTTAACGCTTTAAGTTCTGTTTCGCACCGGAGTGACCAGTAATTTGCAAACAAAGCTTTGTAATCTGTCCTATTGTTTTTATTCTACCGTGAAACTTACCCCCCTCCACATTGCCAGAAATTGCTATCAACCTCCATGTAAACAATTCATCCTATAAATAAAAGATATTTGACCGTTGCAGAAGCGACACAGAAAAATGTTTTAAGTTGATGCTTAGTGGGTAAATGGTTTCATGTAAGGGTTAAAATCCTTAGCTTCAGCCAACTTGCGTTACAGAAATTACGAAAGTTTGTACCTAGGTTTCAGTAACTTAAGCACAAAAGCAAGTTAGCAAAAACGAATTACCTTAAATTTAAGCAAACTCACACAATGCTTATAAAATTGGCACTGCCTTACACTGCCCTACAGTGCCAATTTTATTGAGGAACATAACGGGCATCAAAAGACATGATCTACAAACTACAAAAATATTGAGCTTCATGCTAATGCGTTTTAACATGTATCTTTAACCAATATTACGCGGCCACAGGGAAAAGATCAGGGCCACAGCAAGCTAATATTTACGGGTGGTGGAAATGATTGTTAACTGATGTTGTATCTAACAACTAACCATGTTTTTGAAAATTTCAAGGGGTGATTGCGCGGTTGCACCCCCCAGTTTTGGCGCTGGAAACGATCCACTTGAAACGAAAACACATGCAAAAAAACTAGTTCAACCTAGACGGAGTGTAATGAGGAACGGCTTTAATATACAACACAGTTTTCCATTTTCTAAGCATGTTTCGTTCGTAAATGAATAAAATTTAGAACGTTATTCGTGTGACAGCCACAGCGGAATTTTTCTTCAGGCTATCAGCCCTCAAATACGATTAATGCCACCGTAAAGTGCTGACCAACACGGGATGACAGAAGAAGCAGGTACTGTGCGGCAGCACTATTTTATTTGAATCAAACGAAAAGTTCACTTTTGTGGAAGCAGAGCAGTTGCTGAGTTGTTCTGAAGATATTTTTTGCAGAAGATAATTTTTTCAACATTCCAACTTGGAATGCAAGATATTTGCGAAAAAGTTAAAGCAATCTGCTGCAGTTTAGTCACACGTAAAAGAATCTTTCTATTTGGTGGCCCCTGTCTGCCTGATTGCGCAAAAAATAGATAAAACAGTACTAGCAATAACTTTTCGGTGATCACGTGATAGTCGTAATATTCTAGTCTATGCACTGGAATAATTAAGGTTTGAAGATTCGAAGACCCGATATTCGTTGAAGATTGGCTGTTTTACTGAGTGGAAACAGTGGTATTTGTAATGAAGATGAAATCGTGCTACTGGGTCACTTTATTCGCAATAGGAATTTTTCCTCCAAAGAAATACCTTCGGCAGCTCATGCTAAATATTTTACTAGAGTTGTTGCTTTGAAAATCTAGACTTGCGGGAAAACTTGTAAAGCATGCAGCAGTTACAGAAACTTTAGAGAAAGTGTATACCGACCTCATCTCTGGATTTTTTGTATAACAGAAGGGAGCGTAATACCCTTCGTAAGCCCTGCAGAAGTTTGCAGGGTCACCGCTGTAGTTGAGTCCCTGGGTTATTTGAGATGACCAGTCTTGACAAGCAAACCCAGATACCGTAGTATTCACCTAAAAGGTAAAATACTAGTTTTTACGAAAACCAATAAAACTTTAAGCGACTGTCACTTTTTGTTATTTTTTGCAAAGTAGTTTTGATTCGTTTTTTTTTTGACAATATCCCGTGGTCATTTTTTCACAATAAGCACCCTCTCTTGTGAAAAAAGGTTTCACAAGAAATACGATACCTTTCCTTGATAACTTAAAAGGTCCCAATCGCGATAACACTCCTGCTTTCTGCACAAGGCAAAATGATTGTCATGGCAAGGCTGGACGCTCCAGTAGCCGTCTCGATCAAGCACCACGCAAGAATTGTTTTCTGTCGGCTCTGCTTTCCAAGCTGAATACGAAAGGTCTGCGTCCGAGCCAAGCCAACGTGCTCCTTCGCTGTTTTTCCTCAAACCGATCCAAAAGCTAAAAATCACAACGAATTGTCGATGAAACAACACATTGTGAAAAGAATCACTGAGATGAATGTTTTTTCAACATCAAATAAAGTATTCGGCAACAGTTTGTAACTACTGGCTGCTGCCAATACGCTCACGTAAATGGTGACAAAAAACACTGGCTGCTGCCAATACGCTCACGTAAATGGTGACAAAAAACACTGGCTGCTGCCAACACTGGCTGCTGCCAATACGCTTTGGCAACACTGGCTGCTGGCAACACTGGCTTTGGCAACACTGGCTGCTGGCAACATTCGGCAACACTGGCTGCTGCCAATACGCTCACGTAAATGGTGACAAAAAAACGGGAATAATTTTCAATGCCATTTAAAACTTACGATTGGACGGTAACAAGAGACGCAAACAAAATTTGTAGTAAGTGCTTTAAAAACAATACGTGGCGACTGGCGTTGTGGGTGGTTCACTCAGAAAACCACATAGCGTATCGGCTATGCAAGGGTCATGCGTCTGAAAAAACATCTTGAAACAAGCGGGAACAACGGTTTAATCATTTTCTGCATAACAATGCTATTGCAGCCATCGGTCAAGATGAGGGGATGGCAACCTGTGGATCTTTAGATCTTCTGAGGCTCTCTCTGGATTTGACAAAATTTGGAGGTCAAATTTGCGTTTTAGTATTATTAGAATTAAGCTGATTACATTTTAGCCTGTGCCTCTATGACGCTGCATGAAAACTAAAGGTATGAACGTTTTGTGGCTCCTCACCAACCATATCTGCTGGAAAATGAAGCAGAATGGCTCTTTTGGTTGCCGACCCCTGGCCAAAATCGTGAAAAAGGTTTGTACAAAAACCAGCATAAACAACGACTTATATCTCTTTTAAACAAGATTACAAGTTGATTACGTTTGCTGTAACGTCCACATAAAGTTTCGTATTGAAATGGTATTACGCCATATAAAATAAAAGGCCTGTTATGCTAATGCTTATCTCGAAACAGTTTAAAAGACTGTTTACGAACTACAGATACTCTGCACAGGCCACTTTTACGTCAAGATTAGTCAAGAAAATGAAAGTTTCTGAGTCACATTCGAACTTCGAATAGATTTTCTTCATAACAAAACAGCACTGGTCGTTGTTTAAATGAAGAAAGCAACTTACCCCTTCAAAAAGACAAAACGGAAAACTGCGGCCAGATTCTGAAGTAGATGATGATCTTCCAACATTTCAAACGTTGCCAGTTCTACTGATTCATCGTTGCAAGAAGCATCCCAAGCTCTTGCCCTGCTTGAAACTCCAAAACAGCCTTGTTTCTCAGCATAAGGTAAGTAGAAATCAGGACAAAATGGGGAAGACCACAATGCCTGATTTTCATTGTGTGCAGTATGAAGAGTTTTTGATTTGTTCCAAGCCTGGTGAGAAACGTTGAAAATTAAGATTCACAGATTCACCAGAAAAACGACGGCAGCAAAAAGCGCAGCTATATACATTTCACGATATTTTCTAACGGCTTGTGATAAAATAACGGTTAAGTGCAATAATATTACCGTTTGCTAAAGGAGTGGTCATTGCAAAAACGTGAGTTTTGGACCATTACTATTGACGCACACGGATTTCTACAGATCGATCCACAATGTCCGAGTCAAGCATTCGTGAAAGTCTCGGTTTGCATTAAGAAGTCATTTTTGCCTTCTTTCAGAAGGAAGTGGACTGCAAAATTTTTCGCCCGAGGATCGGTCTATAACCCAGACGCAAAGGGTGATATAAAGTATAAACGAAAAGTCAAGAAAAAAACAGAAATAGGAATGAAGTTTCACAAAATCGGTATCTCAAGGAAGATTCTGAGCGGTTTTTTTGACGCTTTACGAAATTCCAACGGAGTAAAATTAAACCTTAAACGGTTTTTTCTAACCTCAAATGTGGGTCGCGCTTCGCAGATAAAAGGAAGATGATAACTCCACGGATAAGCTATAATCCAGTGATGGACAGGCGTGGAAACGTTCACATGAATGCCAGCACACGTGCCCTCTCCTGCAGTGTAGTCTAACGGCAATTTCACTGTTTCCACATCCGACGCCCAAAGAAGGTCACTACCTGCATAAGAAGCGACGAAAATCGTTTTTTTTAGGCTTGCTGATGAGAAAAAGGTTATTTTGCTCAAAAGCGTCGAAACGAAAAAGTTTATCACAAATTTTCGAACATTTTTATAAAGGCACAAATCTTCCACGACGAAACTTTTCAATTACTGAAAGTTCAACAGGAGTGTAGTTGGGAATTTAGCACTCACCAAAACGTTTGGCAGAGTACGTACAAGCGTTGTGTTTTGAAGGAGTAACCTCAAAATTTGGTATTTCAATCTAAAAAGCAACTATATGTTCTTGTCGTCTTTGAACTTAATGATGTCTTTCTATCAGGAATGAGCAGTCATTGAATGATGGTCTGCATAAACAGACTGGAATCCTGTACGTTTCGGGGGAAATTCGCCTTCATATCTTGAACGGTCACACTTGGAGTCAGTGGACACAGCTTCATAAATTTAATCAATGTGCATGCTGGTTTCGAGATAGCGTTTTTCGCGACAGGTTTACAAAACGTAAAACATGGGCTTTTCTCCGAAATACTTCTACAGTGTTTGAAAACTTGGTCAAAAAAGGAATAATGTCTTTTGTTTCACATTTTTCTCGTTTTTTGTAAACGAATAAGCCAACTATCTTTTTTTTGTATTAACCAGTTGGGAAATACCTCGGAAAGAAACCTGTGGTTTCGAAAGTTTTGCTGGATAGTTGAGATGCCAGTGTTGCAAAATTTTTCCACGCATGGTGCCACGCATCACAAATAAATATAAAAATAAATAAATAAATGAAAATAAAAATAAAAAATAAATTTTTCCGCGCATCACAAATAAATATAAAAATAAATAAATAAATGAAAATAAAAATAAAAAATAAATTTTTCCACGCATCACAAATAAATATAAAAATAAATAAATAAATGAAAATAAAAATAAAAAATAAATTTTTCCACGTATCACAAATAAATCTTCACCGACTGATCTGGTGATCAACAACGTGACGCGGTGGAAAGTCCCAACAAACATTTCCCATCAGGCAATACCATGAGCGCAAAGCTCGCGCTTACCATTGGCACACATTCCAGTCCATGCGCGATCAATTTTTCTCAACTTGCAGTAAGTGCCTAAAACAGCGTTTCGCCATGAATTTGCTCCATCGTTATCGTCAACAAGTCTGGCCAAGGACCCCCAATTCTGGCAAGTTCCAAGCGCTGCACTCCACATTGCTGAAATTGGTTGATAAGCGTAGCAAACGTTGCCAAAAAGGCTGAAGTCATTCGGGCAATGCTTTTTCCGCTTGAAGTCGGTGAAGTTGTACTTGTTACCTGTGGAGTATGATTGCGTGTTCGTTCACTCTCAACACTGAAAATGTTAAAACTACGGTTTTGAATTGTTCGTAGTACACGGCATTAATTTGGCGCCTGTGCTTTAGCAATCCTTTGCACCACTGTAATTTCACCAATCGTTATAACACATTTATAGGAGCATAACTCGACAGCCAGTCACATTTTGGATCTGGTGACAAAGCGTCATTGGATGAATCGTGAAGCCTATGTGAACGGTTATATTAAAAGTTTTTGTACAAGCTTAAACACAGTACCTGCTTGTACACTTAAACACAGTATCTGCTTATACAGCTTAAAAACAGTATCTGCTTATAAGCTTAAACGCAGTGTCTGCTGTAAGTTTGCAACATTACCAATCACTAGGGCAATTTAAAGTCATAAAAGTCATATTTTTTCTGCGCTTCCAGGAAGCTATGAAACGAATTTTAAAGCAAAAATCGCACCCCTACGAAGTCTATGGCAAAAGTTTTAAGTCACAAAAAGTTATATTTTCATGTTAGGTCATAAAGTCATATTTTGCGTATTTCAACCTAGTTTAATCAGGAAACCATTGAAACAATCTCAAAATATCAGGTGAAACTACTATATCACCAGATCTGAAAGTTGCATCCTGCAAATTGAACCCACTTGGCCGAATGCTGGCAAAGACCAAGTTATTTTGGATGAAATGTAATCCACTGCCTAAGAATGCATGTTCTTCCTGACCGAAAGAAATAAACCAATGTCCATGCATATTTTCAATTTCCTTCAAACCAAACTGTATGTTTTGCTCATGTTTTGAGCCGTTTATTTTAGTGAGACTTCAAAAATAACAAACTATGGGACTACCATCTCTCATGCTTATTTTCGCTGGTAATGCTTCTTTGTACAGTAGTTGTACTGTATGTTCTAGCTCAGTCATTTTTGTTTGGTCATATAAAGTCATATTTTCTAAAAAATGAATTCCCATTACCAAGTTTTCAAGGTCACAAAAATGGCCCTACCGATCACACACCGTTGATCTTCAACAAAAAGGAAAAAGTAGCTTTTTCTGTTTTAGTTAACCACAAGTTACTTTGAAATCGTATATTATCTAACTAATTCCAATGCACTGTTTCCGGAAAAAAAGTAACTGAAGCGCAATACCGGAAGCACACATGAAGTGAGCGACTTCAAAGCAGTCTTTCCTTTTTAGTACGGGCATGGTGGAATCTTTCACAAGCACGAGACAGGAAGATATATTTCCGTCGTTTGGTTCCTCCACAGAAAACATCGGCGCAAAATTCTCCGGAGAAGCCACCTTGAGCCATATCTGAAAATTAGGTTGCCCACGACGTTATGTTGATGAAGTGAATTGAATTTTTCGTAGGTTAGAATTTTATCAAAATGACGTTCCTGATTTAAAACTGTAAACTATGCGCAAAATTCAATTCACCTATACTTGTTTGTTTTTACATTCTCGAGGCCAGATCTGTAATTGCAAATGCAATTTGCAGTAAGTTTTAGCGACATCCCAACTATTTATTCAAACACGTAATTTTTTAATTGTATTGATAGAAATCACTTAAAAAGTATGCCCTGCGATTATGAGTGCAAATGCCACAAAGAACAAGTTCATCAAATTAAAGGAGATTCGTGCAGTCATATCGTTTCTTTTGCCCTCTTTTATGTTTCTCTTCTTTTTAACTACCATCATCACGGCCACTTCAGCACAATGAGAAAACTCAAGGGCATTAGCTTGCAATTGTTCAAAAGTCATGATAAGTTTAAGATAAAGATTAGAGATGTAATCGCCGTATGGCCCAAGAAAAGTTACAAATGTCGCCAAATAATAGAATTGAAATATTTCAGATTTTTATTTAAAACTTTTTTCAGTAAACCTTTGTGGACAAAGCCTTTTGGACATGACACGGAATCATCAGGTATGGTTGCACAAAGATGCATAAATTCATTTTTTGGATTTGGATAAAGAAGAAACCAACTGAACAAGCAAATTAATAGGACGGGATTGCTTTTTGCCATTAGGCTATTCGTCGTACCAAAGACCAACCTTTTTCAAAAGTACGTACCTGAACAACAATATCACAGTGATGTTGTAACAAAAACATGTTGTTCAAAACCAATCTCAGTTGAATTGAACATGACGTAATAAACTTTGGTTGCGGGTTCAATATGACATCACAAACGTCTAGTGGCCTAAAGTGAGAATTGTGGTTACAATAACCTTGTGATTTGCGGGCAGATTAAAGGTAACCCTTTCACCACCACCACTAACGTCCTTCGCATAGTTTTTTAAGGGAACCTATGCAGAAAAGAATTTTGTTTAATACATTCAAGCCTTTCCGAGCCCCAAAATGTGTGCATCAGCAAAATTGTGAAAACGTTACAACGTCGTGATGAGTGTCCATTGATTTACGAGCTTTTGGAATTTTACTGAGAGTGTTCCTTCCATTACTTTTCAAAACAACAAATCTCGCTTTCGTTTTTTTCAGGATCATTGCAGCAACCGAGCCATTAAGATGCATTCACTCCTGCGCGCAGGCAGCGTTGAAATAAAAGTGGCCAAGGTCAACGCTGCTGTGGTTGACATCGACTGTTGAAAAAATGTTTTATGACGAAGATCAGGCGTTCCGTTGCGCGTGTACATGGGCCCACCACAGTGCATTAGTGAGTGCAGGTGAGCAGAGATCCAAAGCCTCACGAAAAGTTGAGAAGTAAGTGCTCAGTTGTACGGCACTTATTCACACGGATCCCTTGTAAGCATTACATTTAAAACTTGAGCACAAACCTCTATAGGCTCACTGATCCATTCGTACAAAAGATACGTCAGCTGCGTAAAATCATCCTCACTGTTAATGACAAACATCTGCTGGTCGTGGCCATAGCAACTGTTGGCGGCTTCTTCGTAATTATATCGCGCATTCGAGAGCCATATCCACTCGTCATTGTGTTGGTAAGATCCAATAAAACCTTAAAAGTCAAATATCATAAAATATTCATGTTTCGTTCACTATATTTTTTATAATAAAGCAATTACATTTTGCCACGCAAAACCCAATATATCACTAGCGAGTCTTGGCAAAAGCATAGTTGGCTTAGTGGCTATGGATAAACGGAAGTTTCTTTTCACACAAGCACGCATCTTTTGATTTCAACCACCTTAAGTCGTTGCTTTTTAACCAAGTTATACTTGGTGTTGCAAAGGCAAACAAACGCGAAATTTACCTTCTGGCTGTGGTGCATACAGGCAAACGAACCCCACTTTGTCTTGACATGGGTAAGACATCCAGTCTCCGTGATCTGTCAGAGCAATGCAGTGATATTCAGCGAAGAACTCGATTTCTGACTGGTTGAGCTGAACTGCTTCGCCATTCAAATGCTGGTAAGTGATCAACGAACTGTTCCACATCGCGTCTAGGGCAAATAGATATCAGGTAAAGCGCTCATTGGTTGGTTTGATTATGATGACGAAGTAGTATGTCGTGTCTCATAAACTAAACTGCTCATTCTGGTGATCTAATTTAAGTGGTGTTCCCTTTCAAGCGCAAAAGACTTGAGTAAAAGCACCAGAAATTTTTTGTCGACTGGCATCGCAAGCAAGCAAAACGTTCCATGGAAACACAGATAGTGACAGAAAATCAATCAATAACGGAAATTTTTACTGCATACACCTCCCACTTTTAATCCCACTTTTTAATACTCCCACTTTTTAATGCATACATTACGAATGATCAGAAATAACTCTGCCGATTAGAGCTTAGGTGGACGTGCTCCAATGCTCGACAAACACGTGACTTGACAAGTCGTAACCAGGGCTGTGGAGCCGGAGCCCAAGCAATTTGGGATGATTTGAGCCGGAGTCAAACATTTTTAGATGGTGGAACCGGAGCGTGAAGTTTCGGTAACAGTTCCACAGACAACTTCTGGGGCAAGCTAGTTGTACAAATAATACAATGCTGTTTAGTTTTTAATGGCCAAATTGTTCTGGAGCCGGAGCCAAAAACTTTCAGAGGTTGGATTCGGAGCTGGTCCAAAAAAAATTAGATGCCTGGAGTTGGAGCCAGAGCTGGAAAGTTGAGTTCCGGCTCCACAGCCCTATCGTAAATACTATGTTATCCTAGCAGGCACTCCCTTTACGTAGTTCGTGTCAAGTTGCCGTATGGCACTAATAAAATGTCGCTGGATTTTCGCATCAAAGAAAGAAGAGTTCCGTGCTTGTCTGAAATTGTGACAAAATAATGTTTGTAGAATGCCAAATTTCTGACTTGTAATGTCACTCAGTGAATCATTTAGCACATAATGCTGAACAGAGCTTGAAAAGTGTCATTCCCTAAAGTTTTTGGAATTGTGCAACTTGATTATCGTTTGTCGACTATGTTGTAAGCTTTCAGAACAAGGACACTATGATGCCTCTGTTAGAATATAATTTATGTGTGACCCACCTGTCCAGTAGATACCTTCATATGCTTTTGGGTGAAACTTTGACAAGAGTTGAAGAACGAAGGTGGAATAGTGAAAACTATTCAAGAGCCGACCAGTTCTGCTGTCTCCTTCACAAACAGACTGAGCAGTCTTTTGATCGCGCTTGATCTGGTAGACTTTAACCCACGTGTCTTGATAAAAGTAGTACTGCCCTGTGGAAAGAACTACTGGTGTAGAAGTTGTACCAACAAGCTTGTTACGCAAGGCCATTGCTAACAAAAGCGATGAAAATACTGTATATTCATTGCTCGATACACTAGTGGCAATCCTAACACCATCAGGCAATACAAGGAAGATGATTGGGTCATCCTGTGACTTGACTCCAGCCGTGCGCAACATTGGCGATGCAATTTGGACGAATACAATTCGGATGAAGCAGTCAGTCGAGATTTCGAAAGAAAGTCGCGGAGAGAAAATCATAACTTTGAAATGTCCTCAAGTGCTCATATTGTGACCAAGGCTTAGAATATTTCGATTTAGGTAAAAACTGGACTTTTATCTACAAGGTGATGCTTTCAAGTTTTATGAAAAGCAAGGGACAACAAAGAAAGCTCAACTCTCCTTACTGCAATAACCGAAAAATATGTTTTGTCGAAGGTATGTATGATTCATACTAAGAAGTAGAAGATGAAACATATATCAGTCCTAAACATGGCTTCAACCTGATTGTTAAAAAGGCTTAAATTATGCTGCATTTCAAAATTGAAGCTGATGTTGTTAGCGCAACAAAAGTTTAACAATATGTAGCGGCTGCAGGCTTTTTTCTTACAACGATATTGAATGTAGCGGTTGGCCAGACTGAAGACACGTTGTTGCAACTAGAGTCGAGACTCCATTGTATACAAGCTTCCGTAGTAGCGCACAAAGCCTGTAATGATTTTAATGATTCTTTTGGATGATAGCAATTCCTATAAAAATGGTAGCTACAATTACAACCTGCACATTTTTCTTTGAATTGTTCTTTCGACAATCTTATTTGGAGCAAAAATGTAATCTCATCAAAGAACTTGTTTTACAAAAAATACTTACACTGTCTTAATGTAGGACCACAGCCACAATAAATCGTGTACTGAACTTCTATCTTTCTGAGAGTTACACTAAAATGATTGGGCACCCTGCAGTGATAAGGGAATTGACGCGCAAAGCTTCCAAACACTTCGGAACTCAGCACAGGCTTCAGCCGATGCCTTGAACTGCGTTAGCATATTCATTACTCACTTGCGTCAGTAAAGTGTGTCATCGTACTCACGTGTTTGACAAACAAATTTTCTTGTTGTGAAACAGTCCGAAACTTCGTAAAGTTTCAAAGAGGAGACAAACACGCATCCGCTTAGATTGTCAATTCCAACAGCATCGTTCTCAAAAACAATTCCTTCTCCATCATAAGCATTCCACAACCACGAGCTGTTGGAGGAGCTTCGATAATAACCTTGAAATGCAGATTAGTCAAGTAACTTCTATACAAAAAATCGTCGTAAAGTGTTGAAATTATCAAGAGTTGCACAAAAATGCAGCTTGCCTATGCCATTTCTTTATAACCCAAGCAAAAGTAAACAAATTGACAGCTAAACACGTTCACGACATTGAACAAAGTTAAACGAGGCGATTCTTTAAATAGATCATTTCCAATGATATAATAAGACAAAGCGTATTGCAATTTTGTAATGTAGCGAGTTATTTTATTTCTTACCATAAGAAAAAACCTTTGGTTATACTTACAAATTACAAAAGTGCCTCAATCATCAAGGTTTAAAGCGGCATTTCAACTTACCTGTCCAGTAAGTGTCATTATTGTGAGCTGCGTCATTGTCATCTGTTAGAGAAAACAGGAAGTCAGAAGATGCAGCGGAATGAGGCGCCGCAAGCCCTCCTCCCAAGGCGCGGCACACCAATTGAGATTGTTCGAATGATAACAGAAACGGAACAACTGCGTGCAACGCCTCTCCAAACTCAGTGAAGTTCAAGTCTGCACGGAAGGAGCTTTTCGTTAACTAAACAAAAACTTTTGCAAGCTTGGTTTTGTGTTATTTGTCGGAAGAAGTTTGAAAAATAGTTTGCAGCTGACCTGACTGTGGAACATCTATTGGTTAATTTAATTTTTTGTTTCTGAAATTTGTTCTGCTCACTAAACGGCAAAGCCGTACTAAACTGCAATAATGTTCTAAACCTGTTTACGAAGAAAGAAGATTTTCAATAGTGCGTCTCAAGCAGAACAGATCGAAAGGATGAAAGTAAAATAAAACATCACAAAAACCACCTTCCGACCACTTTACAGTAGATCGTGAAAATAGCATATGTTCCATGCAATATAATTGAAAATGTTTGCCTTCATTGGTTCCATTTGCTTGACAGGTTTGCAGAAAATATGTGCCCACATTTGGTCAGCGTAGGTTTTTTCAAATATTATGTTCAAAACCAGAAAGTGGTTATGGTCATATATGCTCTATTCCTCCCTTCTTGTCGTTAGTTTATGGTGGACTTTTGCCATAAAAATGTACACGACAACTATTATTTTATTGCACTTTATGTTTTTGCCATAAACAAACGCTGTACAGCTCTTTAAGGTCAGAAACCTTCAATTTCTTGAACGATGAGTTCGGTCGGTATGTACGTGTCACCAACTAACAGAAAAAGGTTTCCTGAAGCGGGTGAGTTTTCCTCTGCAATGCTGCTATTCGCTGAAGTGTTTGAAAAAATCTGAAACAGTTTGAAACCAAGTTAAGGTAAAAATTTTCTGAAAACGTTCTGTTTTTTTGAGTTCAAACTACACAGAATCCCACAACTTTTTGCTGAATGAACTTTTAGCTAATGTGAGAAAAAAAAGATTTACATAATCACTCCTTGTGTTCTAATCAAGCAAAGTGTAACTTCCTTGCACGCTACGATTTCTCACAGAGCATAACGTACATCATGCCTCAACTCACTTTTATGCTGCGTATGGCATCAGAGAAAATTTCTTCTACCGACTGTATGTACCACGAAACGCTTGGTTCGTCATATCGGATTTGATTCCATCCCTTTAAATGCGTGGGATAGCTCTGCACGTAGATGTAGTTGTCCTCTGGTGACTTTTTGTATAACCCAAGAACTTCTTTGACAGGAATTCCCGTATCTGTTTTTTCAGTGGTGTACCATCCCCAGATAACGATATCTCCTGCAACAACTATTTTAAAGCGCATATGTGAAGATAGTTGCAGCAACACGTTATTTAAACAGCTGCTGCTGGTCAGGGCGGTTGTAGTGGGGATTTTGTGATCGGACTGAGCTACTCATTATGACACCTGCAGGGACGGGCCGATTGGTCATGAATTTCAAATCCACCATTTCACACGATTATTTCGTTAATAACACCTTTACTGCTTACTTGCTTAAATATCTCTAATCTTATTCTAAAACCTCCCAGTTGCACTCCCGTGAGTCCCTGGTTGGCGACCAGGCAGAAGATTATACTGTAAAAAACGAAGTGGAAGCTTTGGCAAAGCTACCTACTAAATTCCATGAAAAAGAACATTTATGGAGAACGATGCAATGGTCTAGTTAGTATTATCTTTTTTATGCTGAACATGCCTTTGCCCAATTTCGACTCTAGTTTCACTCAATTTGATCAGATTCCATTTTGCACAATCGCTAAAACTGTAAAAATTTGAGAAAAACTGGATGGTTTTCCAAACCCAAAATCTTTAAAAACTTCAAATTTCGGACAAAAGCTTTCAACTTTTTGTTTATTTTGTTACTTTCTTAAGTATTCCTAATTTGATATTGTTGTTTCTAATTTTCTTGAATGCGTTTGTTGCGACCCTGTATACACGGCATTTTTTGCCAATGGTTTCAAAAGAAAACTGGGTGAGCAAAGGTGGAGTGTGTAAATTTGAAGAACTATTACACAGTGAAAGTCAGAAGAACAAACCTTCCTTAAAATAGATTTGTTTCTCGTGAAATACCGAAGCACCTCCTAACGCCTGCGCTGCGAGTCAATGTAGTGGACAAACGAAGCAGCTGGAGTTTGACTAAAATACATACAACGCTTTACCGCCGTGCGCTACGGTGTTCTCAACGAACGTGCATGCTGCATGGACGAAAATGTGCAAAAGACAGTATTCGATTTTCAATCCACAAATATTTTCGATGACAGTTTCTACAACCGTGTTATAAGTTTGGAAACTTTGGTTACACGTCCTGTCGACATTCCAAAACCGGTTTCGTGGCTTTCTATATCTCAGTTGGTTGGACTTTTGTAGGTATCACAAAGACAAGACATTGGACGTTGAAACATAATTCAGTAACACTTTATCGTGTCATTGGATGCACAATGCGTATGTGTATATTTCTCGCATCTGTTTTTAAAGGAGATTTGTACCACCGTTCTGCTTAGCAACCACAATACAGTGATGCATACGTGCTGACACAACTGTTTTCCTTTAATTTGGTTTCAAAAGTCACCCTTACGCAGCTACGCAGAAACAAAGCGGTTGCAATGGCCCGCGGAAGTCCACTAAGACTATTGGTTAACAACAGTTTACTTTTCCGCCTTGGAAATTTATAACAAATTAGCCCAAAATGCACCCCTGCCCGCCAGGTTCAAATATAACAGTTGAAAGGTTTCTGGTCCATTGCAAACCTGCATCGATTTGCAGATGTTCATAAATAGGTAAATAAAAAGTAAAAATCTTTAAATACAAAATTATTTCAAACGTTTGAATTCAAAGGCTATGCTAATGCAAACCAAGAAGATCGAATAATTGGCATCTGGTTTCCATTTTAGGATCGTTGCTGTAATCTCCAGCTCATGGTTACCAACTGGGGTGCCGCGGCACCCTAGGTGCCATTTACAATGCGCAGGAGTGCCGCGAGAAAAGACATTTTTCAATATGTCATTAAAAATACGTTTTCAAAATGTCACTGAATCTTGAAGCAAATTGCTATGGGTCCGCCACTGGGCGCAGCAATTCTTTTTTCTGTGGGGTGCCGCAACCCTAAAAGGTTGGGAAACACTGCTCTAGCTAAACGAGCTTTGGAGATGTTGAAGAATCCAAGTGCGCAATTGAAGTGGGACAGCTCCAGTTGAACACATTGCATAAATGCCGAACGAAAGCTGTTTTCTGTTAGGATCACTTACTGTTTGAGTAGACCCGAGGCGGTTCTACGTAGGTCCTGATTTGATAGTGCCCAAGGATTGATATACTAAATTTAGATTAAGGTTTGTCGCAGAGACAGGTCTTCATACCATCTTAGTTTCCTTACAAAATGGGAATGTGTTCGCAATACATGATCACCAATATGTCATAATGTTAAATTGTTTCATTCCCTCAAAGTTCAAATTTTGTTCATTCAAAACCTCCAAAGTGTTTAAAAATCAAACAATGAGTAACGCGATGAATTCTGAACATATGTTTTAAAGTATTTTACACGCTCAGCGCCGCGTTTAGAATTTAATAAACAAGGCCTAAAATTACAGTGCAACGATTTCCCAGAAATCTCCGGAATTTTTGCGTACCTGCAACTGATAAAACTTTCATCAGCGGCCTTTTGATGAGTTCTAACACGAATTTTGAGTGATGCTAGGATTAACGTAAAAATGTCTGCATAACGGATTTTTTTTGTTTCTGTAAGAGGAGGGACACAAAGAATCACCAGCTTTCGATTAATTCAGTCTCCCACATGGCGCAGATTCGCTAGATCTCTTTTTATAAAAGTAACCAATCAATAGGTCAAATAAATAGTGAAAAACGAAAAAGTACTTACGATTGAAACATCCATAGTGCATGATTGCCACAACCTGCCAAAAAAAATATTGATTTCATTTTACAAGCTCGGAAAGGTATAAAACGGATGAGGAGAAGGCTCAAGCTGGCGTCCTCCACTGAAGCTAAATAAAAATTATGAAACAAAATCAACTTGCTTAGTGATACTGTACTGAAACAGAAAGATAAACAACGCCTCTATCACACAGGACAGTGTAACGTTTTCTCACTTTGACATTGACAATTATTGGTGCGCTTGTTATCATACGCATGCTAAAGGAACAACAAGGCTTTGTAATTTTTAATGGCAGGCCTATTGTTAAAAGTCATAAAGAAATGCTCACTTGAAATAAAGTCGTCAAATACATTGCAAACACTCAACACTGCTGCTGCCGAACACGTCCTGCAGAAATCTACTAAAACTCAGTGGACACGATATTGTATTCATTAATTATTAATTATTTTACCACCTCACTAACGCATCAATAAGATGCCACGGAATGACTAGCACGACACTGTTTTTCTTCTTTGGAGAAGGGAGACCACGTACTTAAGCTCTTTCACTGAATGGTAAAAAGCTCGGCTTGTGTTGAGAAACGTTCACCTGGTCGTTCTCACATGTGTTTCTACAAACTTGATTTGAAGCAGAGATGTAGGTCGGACCGGGCTTTTCGGGTCAAGGTAGGTTCGGGCTTAAGTTTGTCAAAAGTTTTCGGGCCGATTTCGCGCCTGCATACAAAGCACTTTTTATAATATTTTGAGTAACGATTTTGTCATTTTGTGGCGTAGATTTGTTGTAATTAATGGTTGAATTAATGAAATGATGAATTCTGAATTATTTAGTCATGTTTTCGATGTTGCGCCACCAATACTACGCAGTTACGCATATCTTGACTTACTCGGTAACTTTGGCTTTCGGGCCTAAATCAGGCTTCAAAAAAAGTCAGGTCCGGGCCGGGTTCGGACTTGTGATATCGGGCTGGTTCGGGCTTCGAAATGAGACGCGTTTACAACTCTGATCTGAAGCAAATCGACCGACAGCTGTTCTGGAAAAATGTCAAAGAATATGATCTTCTTGCGTGTGAGCAGCGGTTCAAACAAAACATACAAGGTCCTCAAGCCATTTAGTGTTGTTGATGTCAGGGGACCGCAGGTCTTCCAGGCGTTTCGGAGGACGGAAGATGTTACAGTCGAAAATGAGACGATTGGCCGACTGCGTCTCAGCGCCACAGATGCATATGTGTGTATTCAGCGCGCCCCAGCGTTGCAGGCTTGTACCAAAGCGGCCGACGGCACTTCTTGGCCTACTCCGTTCTACCCACAGACTGCGGGTGAGCTCTGAGCCAGACGGGAGGCAGACGGCAGGGTAACTGAAAACTCAGCCGTTGGTCTGGCGCTTCCCATGCCGCTCTCCATGACTATAAGGAGGGGCCTCAAAACTTTCTTGCTAGAGGGACACATAAGCTATTACACAATAATTCGAGGGTCGGACACATTACGTAGTAATGTCATTGTATCGGGATATGTTACATTCTTCCAAATCAATAATTTTTGATAAATATTTTATTTTTTCACCATTGACGAAACGGCTTCGCGGGCCGGATTTGGCACACAGGCCGTAGTTTGGAGACCCCTGTTCTAGAAAAATATGATAAAACATTATCAAAATGTTTTATCGTTGGGTAAGATCAACTGGAAGCATACCGACAGCCATTGCACAACAAATAATGAAACTAACATAACACAGCAGTGATTATTGTTTTCATTTTCAATAAGTTGCTTTTGGGAGGCTTTTAGGAATCGTGAAGTGATCAATCATTTAAATTCCTTAGCTCGTTTGGCATCACCTGTTGAAGAAGAAATGCGTTGATATTGACGTACAGTATTACACGTACTGTAAGAGGACCAAAATGGCTTTATGTCAAAATATTACGATGCTGTACATCTGGAAAATATAGGGAAGTAAAGTTGCTATCACAATCAACAACAACTCTGAGTAAGCACCACGCAATACAATGGATAACGGCTGCAACGACCATTTCATCGCGCAAGGTTTCTACCAACTAACAAAAGCAGTTGAGGAACCAGTGGTAGTTCAGCGCTTACACGCGTAATTGAAGGGGATCACATACGCCATTCATTATAAATGTAATTAAAGGGACATCTACGTTCACAATACAACAGACATACACGCCATTCCCGGAAAAAGCAAAGACAGGCTTCATTACTCATGTCTGTATATTTACGTCCAGAACGTTTTTCGACCTGAAAGCGCTGGTCTGCAGTTAATCTCAGCTTAAACGCTTGCTGCCCTTGAAAATGAACAGTTTTGGGATGCAACTTGAAAATAAACAGTTTGTCGATGTTACGCGCGTGAATTACCGATTGTTTACAAATCTCTTCTCACGTTGCAGCATGGCATAGACAAGATTTCAATGTAAAAATAAACATTTTCTTGTACGTCGAGATGATAACAGATGATAGCAATCGGCAAGAATCCAGAGGCAGGGCAGTATCAGTCCATTTCATAGATTGGTGTTCAGTACATTTTAAAGAGGTGGCTGGTGATGTGATAAAGCAGTGGTTCTCAACCTTTTTTATCCCATGCACCCCTTCGACTGTTATTCACAGATAACCCCCCGCTTAGAAATTTAGTTTGTAAAGAATATTTTTATATCAGTACACTAAGAAGTGAAACTAAACTCTTCACAATTGATAAGCTAAACTATATTACATTTTAAACAAAATCGTAAATACAAAATTCCCCCCTTGCAAATACAAAGTTCCCACCTGGTAGGGAATTCCCCCTGGTTAGAACCCCTGTGATAAAGCATCCCTGAATACCCACAGTGACATAAATTTAAACCTGTAGAAGTAGAGCAAAACTAGAGGAGAGTCATTCATTTATGGTATGCGGGTAGGATTAGTCAGAAAAACATGGATATTTTGTTTCAACCCGTTGTTTATTAGTATTGCTAAATGGCAACAGGATCTGATAATCAATTTTTGCTGTCTTTTCTCCATTTTGCCCTTGACCGATCATTTTAATTATTTCTCGAACTTCCAATCCTCATTTTTAAAGGTATCGTTACGCAATGCCATTGTTCATGCTGCGCAGTGAAAGTCACTTCATAGGTTCCATAGGAGCTAGTTCTTTACATTTTTGGCAATACAAATGCGATAGGCTAAAGAGGAATTTACCACAATTTAAAGCGCCTAGAGCTGAAATTTATCTGAGAAGTGTAATGCGATATCAATTTACACTCAAAAGAATCGTCATGAAACAAGCTAAATATCTTTTAAAAAATCAAAATGCCAGCTGTTTGAAAATGTCTTCTACCTTTTGAAATCTTTCGTGTGCTTAATGAGATGTTGTCATTTCACAAAATAGTTGGTTCACGCGTAGTTAACAAGAATAATCGATAGTGACAAGATAACTGTACAGAAGACATTATTTTTTTAAAGTTGACTCGACTATAAGCAATGATCATTCTTCTGCTGCATTGAACATGCTCGGATATGCAGCCCTGAATAATATATTTCCCCGTTGGGCTTCCTGCTCCGAGAATCTTTTTTGTTGTTGTAAGTAGGCCTATTATTTGAATTTAAATCTATTTGTTGAAGAGGTTGGTGCCCAAAAGTTTTCTATTCGGATTGAACACTTGAACCCTTAATTGGGAAAACGAATAAGGACAACAAACGCAGCATGGCAAGGAATGGAAAGAAAAAATGAAGTAATAATCTGAGACCAGAGTCCATTCGAACATAATGCTCCTTTAGGCAGCCAGTCATCATTAACAATCGTTTAGCAATTACCGAAGGTTTCAAACAGATCAAATAGCGCTTTCAAACGTGACACAATCATGAACCATGTTTTTAATCGACCCTACTCGCGTGACATGCAAAGATAGGGTGGTAAAACAGACTCCCGGTTAAATTGTGTGCAAAACAACTTGGAAAAAAACGTTTTTTGAACGTTAATGATCTGGCCAAATTCCAAAAGCGCGAACGTGAAGCATGAAGCGGTAAGTCAAATGGAGATTATTAGTTGTTGGATGTTATATGGCAAAACGAAACAATACAATTCCTTCATTATCTGCTTTGCTGGCTTCAGGGGAAATATCATGGTAAAATCAATGCATAATATTTTATTTGTACGCAAAAGCATAGGTGACGGAACCGCATGGGCCTAAACCCCCCACTTTTTTTCTTGGGGGGCTGGCCCCCCACTTTTTAATTTCGAATTTGCCTAAAAAAGTTTAAGTAACACAATTAGTATTGGGTCCGTTGTTAAAGTAAATCGTGAAAGAATTTTGCAAAATTTTGGCATTACTTTGGGAATATTATTTGCAATTTGGCAGGATTCGTAAATGTTTGGCAGAATACAGCACCGTGCGCAATCTGGTCACCGTGCTCGGGCTTGCTTACCGCATTGGTGTTATCGAACAGTGTTGCCTGATGGTGTAATACTACACCATCTTTTGCAAAAATTTTTTACAAAAGTGGTGTAATTTTACATGCTGGTGTGTAGGATACATTTCGTGCCACACCATCGAAAAATTGGTGTAATTTCAAGCGTTTTAACCCCATTCTAAAAACTGAAATTTTGCTGAATCTTATACGCTTAATGAAATATTTTACGGATAAGTTTCAATTGTGTTTTTGTTTATGCATGGGCAACACTAACTATTAGCTCAGTGGTACAGTGTCCGCCTCCTGCTTGGAAGGTTGGGTGTTCATTCCACAGCCATTGAGTGAATCATAGAAGCTCTCCTTGGTCAAAAGCGTTCACGGCAATTGCCCTGACAAAAAGCATTATTTAGGCTTCGGCCTGCCGCCAACTGTCGCGAAATAAATCCGTCACTTTGTATGCGGTCAATAAAAAAAACAAAAGAAAAATACTAAATTGCCATTTTATTTTTGCATTGGCAACACAATTAGCATCCTTACAGACAACTTGCTGTATATGCTTTGTCTTGTCTTTGCAGTCCGGTGTCTAATGCAGTTGCAGAATGAGTATTCAGTTACGTTACTTCTGTGTTCTAGATCAGGAAAAGTTGTGATTTTGAATGTGTTTGAGACATATGTCCAAACTGTGTCATTTTTGCCTGTTTTTAAGTTGTGTTCTTGGTGTCTTTAACAGAGCAGTGGCGACTCCGGACACGGGCTCTCGGGCTCAGCCAGAGTCTTCGATCACAATATATATTGCAGAACGCGAGCTTGCTTGCTTAGTATATTTGTGCCTCCACCCACTGCACACTAAAGTTGTTAACTTGGGATCTTTCCATTGGGCATTGTCACTGTTCATATATTTTCGTTCCATGTCTGGCCTTTCGCGTTCATGTTGCAGGCAGGTGTGAAGTGCTATAAAAAGAGGTGTGGGAACGACGTTCTCATACCAAATAAAAAGGAAGTATGCACCAAATAGTTCGAATAAAGGGAGCATTCGTCCACAAGAATGCCCACACTGGATCTTCCTGTTTCACTGTAGACTTTTGACTAGCATTGCAAATCTGCGTGTCGCTTGCACATCTGTGAAATCGCAGCCATGTGTTAATGTAATCTAAATCTTGAAGTGACGTTACTAGTGCAAAAAGGTGTGGGAACGCCGTTCCCACCCCACTACATCCGTGGTTGCAGGTGACCTGAATTAAAACAATCTCGTTCGTGGTACGCGTTCTCTCGCCTTCGTTTGCTCGCGCTTTACTCGGGCTCCTCCGTTAGAGCCCGAGCTGCCCACTGCAATATCAGATTTAATGTGTATTGAGGCCGTGGATTTAAGAAAGAGCGTTGGATATAAATTTCAATCTGTGGACAGTTCCCATTTCGAGGATAATTTCAAACGAACGATAAATTGTCCAGTAACTCGGAATAATATAAATGAGCCTGGTAAGAAGAGGACTAACTGGCGTTATCATTGCTTTGTGACGTACGTTACTCAACAGTGGAGACGTTATCATGACAACTTCTCAATCACTGATACGTACTGTAACTAACGTCACTGAGCAACGATAGTACCAACCAGAATGAATGCAAATTTCAGTGATCCAAGCCTCGAACGATTGCATTCAGTCAGTATAAATCGTGCAATGAGCCTGAGTGACGCTGTTGACCTGGAGTCGCTCCTGTAACAGCCTATTTGAATTTCAGGTGGTTCACCGACATGTTGTCATAGTGGTGTAATTTTGTCTAAAATAGTGTAATTTTGACCTTCATATGGTGTAGTTAATGACGTCATATTTCAATGCTTACGACGTCACAGTTGCCAATTCAAACCACAAGAATGTTCTATAGTTTTTTGACGTGTACGTGGGCCCCCCACTTTGAAAAAGGTTCCGCCACCCATGCGCAAAAGTATTTTTGATTTGAAAAAGGGAGTTTTTGCTAAATGTGGAGAGAGGCAAGCATGTTATAGACTAGCTTATAAAACCATTTTATCACCTGCTTCCAAACGAAAAACCATAGATTGCTCAGAAGTTTCACAATGCGCTTCATGAGTTTTGAAAGACGTAAACTTTGCGCATCGCTTATGAACCCTAATTAAACTTGCATTTCAAATGATTTATTGAGCTACTTTTAATCGGTGATAATGACGAGATTTGATGTGCCCCAAGAGTTGCATTTATTGCCAATGTGCACATCTACCCTCTTCATAAGACGACGACCCTGAATTTGTTTCGGCGCATGACTGCGGACGAAGGCAAAAAGGCGCTCTCATGAGCAAAGTCTAAAAAGCGAAAATGATTTTAGTTGATGACCGTCGTAATTGAAGCATCTCAAGTACAAATGCCACCCGCCAGCATTGATTTAAAGTTGTCGTATTTGTTATTTATAGTTTTCATGAGCATGCAACCACAACACATATGCTGTAGCATTGAGTGACAGGTTGTGCCCTCAAACATAAAATGACATATTCCCGTTTCCATGAACGGGTCTTACAAATTGGTTTGTCATAAAAATATTTTCTTTTAACCGACGGAAAAGAGTAGCAAAAAGTGTTTTCAACAAACCTTAAAGTTCCATGCGCACGATAAAGTTTTTGTATTCAGTAAACCGTTTGCATTCCGATTGCTGGCGACTTTGCGGTATCAAGAGGGCAAAGTGATGATATAATCTGTGCAACTCTAAAATTCGAGTTAAGTCCAAGCTCTCAACGTCGAGATTTGCACTGTACAAAAAGATTGAAAACATGCTGAGAACTTCGAAAAAAATTGCAGGCATTCTCAGGGATGTTCCAAAAATTAGATCACAAGCACCCTTCAGTGCCTTTCAGGTTGATCAATAAAAGATTATTTTCTTTGCAGATGTCAGATTTTAACCTGAAACAGACGCATGAAACGTAAATTTATAAACATTTTGTCAACTTCTGCACAACTTTTGCTTCTAACACATGCATCGCTTGTTGAGCGTAAATAAAAGTGATCAGTGTTCAGAAATTTGAAAAATTATCGGCCCATGTGCTTCAATTGGCTTTCTCGTCCGTATCATATTATTAGAGGTTGTACAAAAGGGGTTTAGCGAAGTTGTGCACGATTCCATTGCTTTATTTTACCTTAGAACTAAAATCTACAGTTTAGGTAAATCACCACAAAACGTAATGTCTTGCAAAAGCTATAAAATTTGAATGGATCATTGAAAAGCACAGTAGCCTAAATGCCAGGAATTGTCTAGTGGAAAAATGAGTAATCTTCGTATTCTGCGCATTGCTCTTTTCGGTAAGCAGTCTCCATTGAAAATTAACCAGTAAATTTGATCGCTTGCATTAACTGAAAGTTTGGAACCTATCAAAAAGCGTTTTGAACGTGATGCAAGCATGCGGAACCGTCGTCAGGAAGTCTTCAACAGGGAGACTTTACTTTTGCGCAGGGGGGCTTGAACGCAGAAACTATTGACTTGTAGTGTTTCATATTTCAATTTTGGGAGGCTAAGCCCACCAAAGCCACCCGGCATATCATATTCAATTGTGCGCACGCGTGGCAAACCCATCGCGAAACAAGTTGCTTTGGAACGTTTTTCAAAAGTTAATGAGTTTGAGCGAAGTCTGAAAACGATGGCACACACGGAGCAGAAATTGATAAACCAAGCTTCGGTAATGATCGTGCGGTGTTTTCATGGGAACACATGATGAAACATTGCTACCAACATATATATATATATTAGTTAGAACTAGGGTAACGAAAGATCCACGTGTGTCTGCACTTTTCAGGCAAATGGCGGGGGTACCTGGTGAGTGGATACGCGTTACAAAATCAAGTCATCCCAAAATTAAAATAAACAATAAGCGTCGGCCACAAGCGTCGAGTAGGCTGCTCTGCAGCTTGGTGCCTTCACGGGCAACACGTGGCCAAGTCGACAGAAGGCTTTCCATTCCAGCCTGATGTGAATTATGTTTTTAGTCTAAAGCTAAAACCATCGCCATCATCAAAACGTAAAGAATAAACTTTTAGACAATGAGCAAAAGTATTTCGTCGCAACCTTCTTTTCTCTGTTTCCCGCTTCCATGCATTTAATGCTGCAACCCAGCATAATTATGGCTGTGGTCTAACTAAAGAAACCGGCTTTTTCCAGTTGCAACATACTGTACGTGACTTTGGAAGTCCGCAATGCTACAAAAACTCGCGTTACTTTCTGTTACGAGCTAAATCATGTCCCTTTTGCGATATCAAGTTGATTTGAATTCAATCAAATAATTGCAACATGGTGATGCAATCCATTTTACCTCGACAAACGATGCAATGAGCAGGCAGAACCTTCCGGAAGGTTCTGCAAAGTAGGTGCACGACAGATTTAAACTTACAGAATAAAAAATGGCACTTAGGATCCAATTCCAAACCACAGCGCTTTTGTCCACAGTGGTTTGTTCGGTTGCTGAGAAAGCACAGAAGGGGAACACTTGAAAGTCGCCTCAGCGGTAGAAGCTGTATCGTCAATAATTGCTCACTATTACCACCGAGCTTTATCTGCATCGTTCAAACGTAAGAAGAAACATGACACCACACCTTCCGGAATTTTCACGAAACAAAATCACGCGCACATGAAGGTGAACGCGTATATTTCCTCGACCTTCAAAGGATAACGTAACGGAACGATGTGATTGCACTGATATAATCAAAAAGGCATAATTTAAAATGTTTGTGGCAATTTCAATTAACGAGATATGACTTGCTGCGGTACTGATCAATTCATTACCGGCTCATAGGTCAAAGCATGCAGCACCTTACTACAATCACGAGGTAACAATGTTAAATGTAGCGGTGAAAAACACTCTGAACACGCAAGGCGAAAAAACACTGATCATGAAAGGAAGCCACCGATTTCCAGTTTCCCTCTCGGTTTGATCACGTGACTTCGCGAAAAAATCGCAGTTCACGGATGACTGATAGTGACGTGGAGGCACAGTACGAGGACGATACAGGGCAACGTAATTTAGTGAAACGGCATGGAGTGGGCGGCGCAATGCGCAATACAGGATTTTCTAACATGTTGTTTCGCTGAACATACAGACTTTAGAAAAAAACAAACCGTAATAGGTAAGTCCCGCGAGCAAGCACGCCTCAACAAGATCTTGCTGCAGCCTCCGCGCGAAGAAATGCGATGATTAATCCTGTTAAAATCTAATCGCTAAAACTTATCGAATGCGATGATTAATCCTGTTATAACTTGATCGCTACCTGTTAAAGCTTAATGACTAAAACTTATCGGAAGTGATGATTAATCCTGTTAGAACTTGATCGCTACCTTGGATTGACAACGTCAATGGCACAGAAAGATATAATCGAGCAAAGCGTTATTGGTGAATTTTGAAGTGACGGAAGCAAAGTGCCGGGACCGGCGCACCGGTCGGAATGCCCGGGAACCTTCCTTCCGACCCAGCGATGTCCAGATGCGTGTACTTCAGTGGCTGCTTCGAGTCTATGCCGTGCTGCGACGAGAGAAGAGATTTGCAAACAATCGGTAATTCACGCGCGTACCATTGGCAAACTTTATTTTAAGGGCAGCAAGCGTGGAAGCTGAGGTTGAACTGCAAACAGTTGCCTTCAGGTCGAAAAGCATTCTGGACGTAACTGTACAGACCATGAGTAACAAAACCCTGTCTTAAGTTTTTTTTGGGGGATGTTGAGGATATCAACGCATTTCTTCAAATGTTGATGCCAAACCATGTTTAGGAATTGAAATGACTGGGCAGTTGGACTCCACGATTTTCGTCAGGTTTGTCTTTTGCATTTGAACATTCGACAAAACCAGCCGTGGTTTCCCCACGGGAAACTTTTTCCCACACCCACAAAATAAACCTTCTGGGACAGTCGTTTTGGCCACAGCAGCAATTTGTCTCACTAAGGGAGGGAATAGGAAGGAAAATTAAGAAGTGTAACTTTTCTGTTTCCGCAAGGATCACATATTTGAATGAATTGCAATGCTTTTCCTAGCTTGCAGCTAGCACGCAGTGTAATGATTAGATTGTACTCTTGACTGGGTTTCTTTAATTTCCTTTCTAGGGTTGAGTTGGCACGATTTCAATGAACTGCTGTATATGGACGAGTGCTGAGATTGTAGAGAAATGGAGACACGTAGACTTGTTTTTGTGCTTGTTTTAAAATTTTCAGTGATGGGTTGCTGCTTAATTAGATAATGCCATACCCTTTGAGGTAAATACATGATAAAAGAAATAGACATTGTAATGATAAGCACTTTTGGCTGACGCTGTTTTATACAGCAGAAAAATACAGGTCTAACTCTATAAATTGTCGCAAAAGACTATCTTTTATCCATTATAGCGCAAAAAAATGTACCAAAAACATACAGATTTTCACAATTCTGAGAAATGTCAAACGTTAACGTTCATTTCGGCCCTTGTCTTTCTTTGTGGTTTATGTTGGGGAGGAATACGGAAAAAGCGTAAGAGAAACACTGTTCTTGGACTTCAAATTGAGCACAAACGGTAAATTTTGACATGCAAGTGAGTACACTAACAGACATGGCCACAGCAACTTTCACTATCTGTAGATCTACTTCGATACATACGGCAATTTATTATCGCACACTGCCAGACAAAGTCACCGACAAATATCAACGATGACTCAAAGAAAATAACATCTTTCTTCAGTTTGATTTTTTGAGGTTGACGGCATCCTTTCAGCAATCCACGCAACGTTCAAAAAAAAAACCACAGCTTGTCATTCTTATCAACCGTGTATTACAGAACCCTGAGGCTTCGCTTTCATACTCGAGCGTTGCATAAGGCTGACGCTTACATTGGCGAACAAAGTATTATGATATTAGAACATTGTGGTTAGCGCTGCAAAGTTTAGGAGCAAATTCACACTGAAGAAAAATTCTGCACAACTAAAAGCACGTATTTATTTTCATAATTCTCAGCAATTTGGTCTGTTCTCCTAAGCACTGTAGGTATTGAGTAAATTGTAGGATGTTTGACCTTTTTTTCACCCAACATCATTTCGCCAACCACGTGACTTTGGTTGCTGCGACCTTGAGAAAAAATGCTATTCTTAATATCTTACTTGTAGCTGGTTTTTCTGACGCTGAGACAATTCGAACATTTGCCGAAATAGCCTGAAGACTTTTGTCATTTTTTTGTTTTCGGATTCTTTTTTAATGATTGAAACGCAGCATGGGCTAATTTACTAATTTTTTTCGGTCAATTTAAAAAAATTTGATCAATGACCGAAAAGAAACAGCCTTGCACGGCAAGAATGGGATAATTGTGTCATGCCAAGAAGGTACTCGTCAATAAAGTTGATAGTAAAGTGTGGAAAAACAGGCTTTTAAATGAGGTACCTTGTCCAGACCAGAAGTCATTATGAGGAAAGCGCTGGGCGATTGATGACCCCTTGGAGTTCGGGATGATGGGGCGTTGTTGCATTGCAGGACATCTTCGTATTCAGATTTGCCTGCGTGAAATATAAATACGAATGTAATGTCGGCGTGAAATGTTTTACGAGAAAAACTTGCGTTTTTGGGATTCGGTTCAAAACAACACAAACACACAAAAAAATTCGAATTGAACAAAGCGAGCAACAAACCTGTGTGGAACTCGTAGTCCTCTCGCCGTATGGTTGAAATCTCAATCATGTCCCCAACAGCCTCCCCAGCGTCGCGAAGCAAGTAGCTGTTCTTTATCTCCTTCGCCGGACCGTTGTCCAAAGCGCACTGAACACAGGCACGAATGTCACGTGACAGGACGGACGGCCGAGATATGGAATTACTTTCGTATCTCGCGTGTAACAGAAAGTTAAAAGTATAATTTAAACGCTTATCCAGCGACACAACCTTTTACGCAATCTGTGTCCGGTGACACACGACGCTCATTCAGCGATGGAATACTGTACATGTAAGTCAGTGGTTTTCACGAGGAGTTCAGAATCATTTTTGGAGGGGTCGCGAGTACACAGCTGGATTACATTTGCTTTATTCGAGTTTCAGATGGGGGTCGTTGGGTTACAGTGGGTTGTCATAATGGGTGGGAAGAAAGGCTGAAAACCACTGATTTAAGGCGTTTTTTGTGATGCAACACTTATTTGGAGAGGTAACCCCTTACCGCGCAAGCGTCTAACATGGACCTTTGGCGGGGACATGCACCAGACCATTAACAGTTGGTATCATTTCTAGAAGCTTCCTACACTCATTCGGAATCAAAACAGATTGCACAAGCATCGAAGCCGACTTACAGTGTAACCTTGTCCCATAGCAAGTACAGCATGCCCGGTGAGCGTAGCAATGGTGTATATCTGCGGGTTGACTTCTTTGAGAGCTTGTTCTTTCGCTTCGCACAGACAGTCGGCCATCGCCATTCTGCCTTCGGCGTCTGTGTTTCCGACGCGCACCTTTACAATGCAGAGAGAACTGAATCATTTCATTTCATGTTTCATTTCATTTCATATTTCATTTCATATTTCATTTCATATTTCATTTCATATTTCATTTCATATTTCATTTCATATTTCATTTCATATTTCATTTCATATTTCATTTCATAATCATTTCATAATCATTTCATATTCGCACACACGAGTGCATTTTGTGACTCCGATTCACGCCACGACCGACTGACATGCACTGGTTTGATGGAAACGCGATTGTTGTTTTAGTCTTTTTTAACGTGTTGGCCACAGAAACGGGAGATGAATAATTTCAGTCACACTTTCTGTTGTCACCCTGATTACCCTATTCTGGGCGTCCGCGATACTTTCGTGTACCATATAAACTTTTTTCAATGATCTCCAACTGCACCATTAGCATGCCTTCTATTACGGGCAGTGACGTCGGATCACACTCAATTTGGCGTCAGTTAAGAAGTACGGAATGAATAACTTAACATACAACCTCTCATACTTGAGCCTGAGAAAAACCGACAAGTTTACGGGCAACGCATGAACAGCTTTCCGATATGAACGAACTGCGCAGAAGACGAATATTTTTTAGCGTAAAACCAAACGCGACAGTTACCCGCACGCCGGATCTTGCGGTGATGATTTCGTCAGCAACGTAACCATTCGCACCGATACTGTTCCGAACGGTTGACATGGTACCGAACACTTTCAAATGCTTCGGTCGCAGTTTGTCAAGCACCTGGAAAACGAAGAAGTACGCTCAGCAGAAAAGGCAACGTGGGCTCCATTCTGAAAACAATGGTCTGCTGGGCTTGCGTGTGTTAAATCTATTGCCAGCGTTTGTTCATACGCTCTTTGGTTCAGTCCTAACAATGAACTTTCAAAGCTTTCGTTTTCCTCGGAAAAACGCGTTACAGTTCATCGTTGTACCATCAGCATCTTCGACTAAATCCCTTGCAATTGCTTAATACATGCTGCAAATTTTGACGACAGAAGTACGGAACAACACGAAAAACTCCATTCGGGAAAAAACGAAACAACACAGAGGTCTGCCCCCCCCTTTCACATCGACAAAGAAAATGTAAACCAAGTCGTCTATTTGCTGCCAAGCCACACCTACTAACGCCCAACTCAGCAACCATCGAAGTAAATGAACTTTGAACGTCGAGCAAGCGAGGAAGTGAACCCGATCTAACAGCAAAGGGTGAATCTCACCTTCAGTGAATGCCCTCCAGGCGAAACAGAAGCCATCAGCTAACAACAAAAAACATCTTTCGACGTACTGACCTCGAAAAAGCCCGCCACGGCCGACGCGCCGCCCTTGTCGCGGTGCATGCCCGCCATCACCCCCCCGGCCTTCACGTCCGCTCCGCCCGTGTCGTAAGTGACCCCCTTTCCGACCAGGAACAAGGTCTCGGTGATCGGGCCTTCCCCCTCGTAGAAGAGCTTTATCACTCGAGCGTTGTGTCGAGGTATCACTGCAGTGGTGAGGGGTAAATAGTAAGTTCGCAAGAAGCGGAACGTGCTGCACTTGGTCAAACCAAGACTTGTGCTTACCTTTGGCACATCGATTGACCGCTCCCAGGCAGGGGTAGTTCGCCTCGATGTACTCGCAGTCAGAGATGACTTCTACCTGCGAAAGGAAAATGTCGCCTCTTGCTGAAAGTTGCGCTTTCACGAAATATCAATTATTTACCGACCGATTAAGACAAAAATGACTCGAAAAAAATAGTCAAGCAAAAAAATTTACAAGCTTTTTTCTTGTTGTCATTTCACGCAATAAAAACGCACGCGTGTGACGTGAGGGGCTTCTTGCAAGTACCCCCATCTATGCGCATATGCCTGTGCGAGAATCGACATCGATTTCTTTAGTATCGAACAGACAGGCACTGACATGACCCTAAAAACTAACGGTTGAAAACATTTGCGAGACACCACGAACTTAACGTCGCTCAAGTAAACAGCCACGTGCACGCTCGAGAAATCTATCCAAGGCGACGACAAATAAGCACTCGCGCTACTAAAAACCTGGCGACACGTGTTTCGCCAGCGCCACGTCAATACGCACGTCCGAGCAAGTAACTGCGTCAAGCTGCTCAAGTGGCGCAAAATGTAGCGTGTGCATTGCTGCGACAACATCGCGTTGATGACGATTTGAAAACACGGACGTGAAACGGCAAGCTTGCTGAAATACCTGAACTCGAGTGCCTTTGAAATGGTTGGTCACGTGGTCGGCTACACGGGGAGGGGCCATTCGCTCCGGATCCGAACCTTGTATGTCTCGAACAAGGTGCCTGGTTAATATCAAAGTCAGCAAATGTAGGGAACAGCTGCGTTTGCGGTTTGCCTTAACAAGGGTCGCTCTTCGACGTTTGCAAGTTAAGCACATCTGCACAAACTACAAGCACGTTATTTGTTCCTGAAGATGAAAAGCAAGTGCTTGGAAAAAGAACGGAATTCAGTTCAAAGCTTCTGTAGCTTTTATCGAGCGTTAAAACATGTGTACAAAGACAATTACACTGCCACGTGCTTTAAAAATAAAGACCCCATCAAGTTTATTCACACAATTCATGAAAAAAACACGCACAAATTGGCAAAGTTCGACTGCTACTAAACATGAAGTGTATTTTTGGTCCGTCGCTTCATTCAACCGCAAACTGAAGGGTTTCACACTTATTTTAAAATATATCCTTCAAAATAAAGCAACTGTAGTTATTGGATTGATCCTGGTAACCTGTTGGTGAATTTCTTACATGAATGTTGCGAACCCGCCTCTTCAACGTCGGTTGCTTACCTGCCGCTTTCAATAGCAGTTCCGTGTTTCTGTAGTTTTTCACCAAAATCCGGGCTCCAAAGGCCAAGTTTGATCGCCTGAACAGATTTCAGTTGTTGAATAGCGAGACTTGACATTTTGACGCCAGATACGAATGAACATGTTAGCTATAACAAGTACCATCTTTCGCTCGGGTGCAGCACCATTGACTCTTTCATGGTGAGAGCTTTTCAGATAAAACAAAAACAAACATACTTTGACCTTTACATAAAGGCTGTACTTGAAACATGCAGTTCAGGGTTCAATACCAGCAATGCCAAAAACGCTGTTCAACAATTTTCGCTTTACTTTTCGTGTTGACGAATTCGTAAGAAAAAACATGCGATTTTTCTCATTCTATTTTTTTCAGCTGGGATGTGACTAACAGTTTACGAAAAAACTACGTTTCATGCGTTACAGCAACGCAGCTTGAGTGAAGTGAAACGTGTGCAGACGGTCTTAAGCGAATAGATTCGATATCCTGTGGCGGGGGAAGCTGAAACGAAAGCACGAACTTCAAGTAATACTTTTTTCCTTGAGTGTTATATAGAAAAAAAAA
>JGI24158J21664_10000703_pt1 | contig 32963 bp, 13 predicted proteins | sample Ectturendosymbi3_FD_21664 | JGI IMG/M metagenome (IMG submission 21664)
TTCCTTGAAATTTGCATGCAAATTTATTCCGTGGCATTTGCATTAAGTCGACAAATTAACAAGCAAAAAGTATGCGAAAACAATTAATCTCCTTGCGAAGGTAATAAATTTTTTGTAAAATATCAAGCCCAAGGGGGGGGGTTAACCCCAACCCCCTTGCGTGCGCCCTTGTGTATGAGCATTTCTTTTGGCAATTAACCGTGTAACCGACGTAGGTGGGTTTGTTGTCTGACCTACTACCGCAGGCTATTGCAGGCAGGATGCAGGAAAATCATAAAAATGGACAGGACGGCAGTGACATTGTAGGGACTAGCGAACTTTTCACAATCACGCGAGCTGCTTTGAAAAGACACATTATTTCGTCAGAGGACTATAACTGGCTCAAGCAAAGGCCAGCGAATCAACAGGGTGGTCATCTCTCAACCATTCTTAGTGGTCCAGAAAGTAGTGAGAAAATTTTTGAAGAGTTTCAGGTGACCTACAAAATGTTTGTTGCAAACTGAAGTGAATGCAGCACGCACGAAAATATTAGTCGTGTTGTGGTGTTCATTCAGGTAATACTACCGCAGAAAAGCAAATGCCCTCAAATTGTACGGAAAGATGTTCATTTCAGAAATTGATATGCAACATGTAAAATTGGAATTTTACTAAGTGCATTATTTTTTTTAGAGTTTAAGAAAACGCTTCCATTCACATTAAACACTGAAGTTATCGTTTTTCATTTTTACTGAAAAAAGGGTGGGTTTATACGTTTACTAATGCTTAGCACATAGGGCTATAAACTATGCTCACAAAGCGTACGTTTGTACAATGTTTGAAAATTTTTCAAACCAACCATTGTGGAAGTTTCATGAAATTGTAAAGAAAATAACACGAAAAAAATGAATGCAAATGTCAAAAAAGTGTTTTTTAATGTTTTTCGAGAATCCAGTGCCATTAAATATGCGCTTACGAATGCAGCTTAAATTTGTCACTGTTGACAAAATGCCCGTTATTTTTACAAAACGCATCTGGCAACCCAGTTGCAACTCAGGGTTTGAGAAGCGCTAGTTTAGCATTATACGCCAATCAGCGCAGCGTTCTAAAATCGCGATTTGCAAGGGTAGCTGTTCAATAACTAAGCTTGTTTGATTACATGTCAAGAACAAAGTTTTACTAAACAAAGTTTTACTAATGAAAAATCCAAACTGCTGCCCTATTAAAAATGCTACTTTTCATAAAATGGTATTAAATGTAAATACATGTTGAATATTTCAATGCGTATCACCTTTGGATCTGGCAGATACTTTGTTGTAAAGTGCCAAATCAAAGTCAAACCCCCAAGTGCCCTTGGACTGCCACTAAATAACTCTTTCAATGTGTTTGCGGTTGTAAGTCGATGCATTGCAAATCGGTAAAAGAATACCCCTGCGAAACTGCAAAAATTAGTCAGCACGTCGTGTAAAAAATCCTAGAAAGCCTGCGACACTGCAACAGCATTAGATGGAAAAACAATGTAAACCCTTCATGATCAGAGTTGCTACGTAATGGTGAACTTAGCGCAGCTTCGATCAGGCGCGCAACGAGGGGGGAACTTTCCCCCCGAAAATTTCAAAACATTGCATAGCAATTTTGACATTTGCAGAAGCTTTTAAAGAATAAAGATGAAATTTTATATTCTAATCATGAAAATTTTATATTCTAATTCTGAAAATTGTTCAGAGATGCCGTGTGTGTGTACGCTTTAATTTTGTTTCTTGTTTCTCTTCTGAGAAGAGAGTTTGCATAGACTCTCGAAACGTCAACTACAATACTGTAGTGTTATCATACCAGTGGAGCAAACCTTGTAGGCAAGAGACAATACCTGGTGACAGAAACAACATACTATGTACACATTGTGTTAGCTTCACGTTTGCCTGGGGTTACTGTAGGTTACTACTAGTTTTGGCATTTTATGTTCAGTGCCTAACCGTTGCTGGAGTTTCACAGCCAAGCTCTAACGTTGCAAGGGAAATTCGAATTTCACAAGGGCCTAAAAATCAATTAGTGTTGTTTAGGTAGTCCTGGCAAAAGTGGCGAGGCCCACCCACATCTGGTGGCGAGCCTGACCCAACAATTCGTAATAAATTTCAAGTTGCATTCCTGCCTGCATTCATTACAAGAGTGTTTCAATTGGCAGACGAATTCTCGTATCTACGATTGAAACAATAGCATCAGTGATTAAATATATCCTAACATTCATACCAGTCTCTTGTATCTGACAACTTCTTCACCACTCGCAATATCGTCTGCAAAAATTATTTCACAGCAAATATATTCAACTGTAGTTTCAAAAATCTAGATAATTTATTTGATGATTTTGTTAAAATAAGACGAAACGTTTGGCAGGTTTACTAGTAGCCAGTACATCCGCCAAACTAAAGCCATGACTGCACTAGTTGAGTACGGAACCAGGTGTTGGTATAAGGCTACTACTTCTTACTCTGTCCTGATCGTTCGGGCTGCATCTTGATTAAAACTGAAAAGTTCTCATTTTCGAAAATGTTGCAAAGAGAACTTTAGCTGTGACCGTTTGCGAAAAAGTGGTTGAATTCAACCATGGTTGAATAAGCACGATGACGTCTGAAAATCCCCCCCCGAAATGAAGAGCTGGTTGCGCCCCTGGGGCCCTGACTTCGACCATAGGTGTAGGAGCAGGCAAATTTTTGGGGGTGCGAAGGATTTTTTCCCGAATTTCCCCAAACTTGCCCGAAAAGTTTTGGGCCACTTTTTGTGCGAATATTTTCTCAAGCAGACCTTCTTTTGGGATGACCTCCGAAAAAGGTCTTCATGTGATTCTGCAAACGTTGGGGGCCATTTTTTTCAAATCAAGCCAGATTGGGCGCCATTTTGACCAGATTATCAGGGATTTTGCGAAGGTTTTCACAGATTTTTCCCTGATTTCCATGGATTTTACCCGGATTTTCACGAAATCAAAACTTTTGGGGGTGCTCTTGCGCCCCCGCATCTTACACCACTGGCTTTGATTGTATAAAGTTTTAGTGCCATTTTTAAACAAGTATATTTGTAGTTGTTGCAGTGGAATACTGAAGCAAAATGAAGTTTCACTTATGGACCAAGTTTTACTTTCAGCTTCGCCTAGTGGTATAGGCCTGCAGTTGATTGAGCACGCGCCACTAAACCTGGTAGGCAGGGTTCGATTCCCGGTCGGGTCATACCAAAGACTTGTAAAACGGTACTTGCGGTCATTCCTGCCTCGTTCTCGGCGTTTGTAGTGCATGCGGAACGTCGTCGATTGTTACGACATTAGACTGTAAAGTGGTTTTCAGAGGCCTATGTTAGAATTTTTGTTTGTGTAAAGGCTGTAACGGCTGATACTTGTTTAAATAATATTTTGATTAATTTCGTGTTCAAATAAACTAGGCATGCATATTTAACAAATTAGTTTGATGAAAAAAATCGTCTCTGAGGTTGTTTTTCGAGGGAGTGGTGCTGGTAATGGACCTTGCCTAGGTCCCACCGGTAATTTCAAGATGTGCAAAGAGAATGTATCTGTACTGTTTACATTTACCAAGTAGAGTCTGTGGGCAATTTAGCGAAAAGGTCCTGCCACGGTTGATCGCATGACGTCATAAAATATGAGGGGGCGTTAAAAATGGATCTTGCCTAGGGCGCTGGAATGGCTTGCGCCGGCCCTGGGCATGGTCCTTATTTCTCAGAAACTAATACACCAATGACAAAAGGAAGTTGAAGCAATGTATGCCCCACGTTACAAAAAAACAACAGATTTGACGCACTTTGCTGAACAGAGGCGTTGAGGAGAACGCATCCCAAGAGCCTTTTACATTTTACAAAGCATATATTCAGATATCAACAGTTTAAAACCTCAAAGAAAGGCCTAGCTTTGAAAGAAAAGCTTCAAGTAGAAATAAGGCACTTGCTAAGTGGCGTGTCAAAGCCAGCTTTTGTTCTCGCTTAATTAGCCCCTTTTTCTTTAGAACTGGGATCTCCAAACTTTTTTGCCCGAGGACCACATAAGTTACCACACAAAAATTCGAGGGCCGGACATCTCACGCAATGAGATTGTTGCGGGATATGTTACCTTCTACAAATCAGTGAATTTTTCGTAAATATATTGATTTTTCATTATTGACAAAATGTCTTCGCGGGCCGGATGAAATGGCTTCGCAGGTCGGATCTGGCCCGCGGGCCGTAGTTTGGAGACCCTTGCTTTAGAATAAAAATTATTCAACGTTGAAGCAAGCATCAAAGCCATGTCTTCTCTATATTAAGAACAGCCTGTAAGATTTTTGAAGAAGCTTACTGTAATTATTTCAGTCAAGGGCAAAACTATTGAAAAATTCTGAGCAAATCTTTGCCTTGTAGCTGTACCGCCTTTGGACAAACCGAAGTGTGTACAATCATCTCCGGGTTAATGTCATCATAGACGCATTAAACCAACCGAAAGTGATGTTTGCCTACGAGACACTTGGTTTATCCGGCAAAAACATTCGTAGTCGTTCAGTAAGTCAATTTCACGCTTCGTTGTTGTGGAAATGTTTGGTTAAGACCGATAAATCTTGATTCATCATCTACGCCGTCTTTCAGTCGCGCTGAGGAAAAAAAGAAGTGGCAAGACTTTTTCATGAAAAAATATCATTTAACAAATAGTACTATTTGATCCAACATCCAGGCGATTTTTAGGGTGAAGCATTACAGACTACTATGTTGAAAAGAGCGCTTCACAATACAATTACCTCAATTCCCAACGTATAATCTTAGATCTGTAAGAAAGTTACATTTGAACCGTGATACATCCGAATCTCTCACCAGAATTCGATAGAAATTGTTCTTTAGGTGATATACTGACCGAATGAGAGCTGTAATCGCAAGCAGTCGGTCGTGAAAAGACATCGCCATTCTGTACTATGCGAATTTTTAAACCTGCATGCAACTTTACGCGGTTCACTTCTACACAGGGCGAGCCTTAAAGCCGATGCAACCGATGCAGCTGCATTGGCCCCGCGCCGTGGTGGTAAAGGAGGTTGTTCATTCTTGTCAGATACTCCTTGCGCTCAAGAATTGTAGAAAGGCTTATAAATTTCACTGTCAGCAAATAATTATCTCGTTTGAACGAACGACGAATTTCCTCTTACCGAACGTTATCAAACGTGCTCAATTCTCATGCCAGGGCGTTATATCTGCGCTCTAACCAGGGATGTAGTGCTAACAAAAGAGGTGTGGGAACGCACCCAAAAAACTTGCTATTTTAAAACAGCTTCGAACTTATTTTGAAGCAAAACGTGTTCCCACGCATTCCCGGTCCACTACACCCCTGGCTCTACCATGTCCCACTCTTTATGGATAGAACTTGCTTATTACTAGTGCAGGTAGACCTACAACTACTGCAAACAAGGTGTGCAATGATTCAACTCGAAATGAACAGGTCAAGACGAGTGTGTGTCGTATTAACTTTGATGGCATTTTTTCCAACGTAACGTTGTTCAGTTCTCGAAAGATCCTTCTGTTTTGGAAAGTTTTTGGTTGGTTGCGGGTCACCTGCATTTTGGCAAATGCCTGCAATTTCGCTTCATGGAAGATTTTAACGTAGATTACATATTTCAATATTTTGTCAAAATAGAATTAACTCTACCACATTGAAACAAACGACAAAGGATGAGATGTTGAATTCGTGGAAGTCAAAAGTTTGATGCAAAACAGCGCAAAATTTTGTGAAGTGTTCGCACTTAAATTTGCCTCCCTTTCTTTGTCAACAAAATTGTTCCGCGTTATTTGTCGGTCGTGCAAGTACTTCTGTCATTTGCCGCCCTACCAAACTTTCAACTTGTTCCACCTATCTGCGAGCGTAAATAGGAATAAAATCCACTACTTCGAAGTCCAGGTTCATAACTGTAAAGGACACTTAAAGCTTCTCTGCAGCTTAACTAAACAAGGCAAAAATTGTGAATGCGATCGAGCACGCTCCTTCCTGTTTATCGATATATTGGACAGCTATATGCTTTTGTTTCATCAATCAACCGTGCGCATTATATACTGCGTTTGATAAGTGTATCTACGTCTCTGACGTGGTAGTTGTAAAACTCTTGTATAAATGCATTTTTAATTCTTATAAAGAACAGTTTGCATTCCAAGTCCATGCACTATGAATAACTATGAAATTTGACTTTTGGGGAACTTTGGGCGGATTCATGGGTTGCTCTCTTGTGAAGTCTGCTTGTTTTCGTGTATTGCGTTATAAAGCGGATAGGACCGTGCGCCCAGACGTTACCTTTAAGAATACGTCTGTGCTTCTGGTTACCGATAACCAGAAAAGCAAACAGTTCATGTTAGCAGTTTTCGCCAAGTCAGTAATTCTTCGAATGAAAGTGTCGTTCCTTCAACAAGAGTGAAATAATTGCATTGTAAGTTCAACTCACTTGTCAATTCAGTTTGATTGACGGAACTTCGCACTTGCGCTGGCCGTTCAGATCTCCATTGCAGAGCTTCATTTACAACTTTAGGCTTAATTGCGACTGGCAGTGGTACACTGTCTAATTTCCAACACAGCAGCATGCTGTTAGTTACAAACATGGACGTAGTTGGGGACACATGTGCTATGTCCACGCCCCTCCAAATAAAAGAAGCTATTGTGTTATATACATACATATCATCTCCAATAATTTAGCGTCTTTTTTGATATTCTTGTAGTCATTTTGCTGTAATATCTTCATCGAAAAGGTTGTAGCACAATTGACTGAACGCTATGACGTCATAATACCGCTACTGAGGGGCCCTGCGCCTAGATCTTGCATTGGGCCCCGCACTTGCTGGAGCCGGCCCTGCTTCTACACACGATATATCATCCTTCACTGAGCGGGTCGCAACTATTTAGTGCGTAAATCGTAAGAGAAAGAAACGCGTTGCAAATGCAAGAATCGCATTTTTGTTCTCAGGAAAATAGTAGTCACAAGCAGTCTGTCCTTAAAACGTCGTACAGCCCAAACAAGCAAATTTATATAAAAACATCATGCAGCTTCTTACAACTCAGTTCTAAGAAACAAAATTTCACCGAGCTGCTGGCAAACATTGAACTTGATGAACAGTCGTCGAATAGCTTCTGAATTTAAATCTTGTTGACAGCGGTCGTGCTAGAGAATTGTGGATTTTACGTAAATTCACCTGGTGACTGATATCACAATCAAACTTGATAATTGCGCGGCCCCGGCATCGCTGCCATCATGTACATGAAGCACCTATGTGTAGGTTTTCCGTGTTACATGGTTTAGCGGAGGTGAGATAAATCAAGCAACTATCGCCTTGAGTCACTGATCCTAACTTACCGGACGATTGCGATACTTTTATCAAAAATTTTTGAGTGCTTGTTTTTTATTACTTTTTTCGGATCATTTCTATCCTAAATCGGATTCGCAATTTCTGTTGGATTATATGGATTATTTTAAATTCCACGAACATTAACGACTGTTGCTCTGAAACTAGGTGGTTGCTACCGTATAAATTTGGACTTCGCAGCTTTTGTTTGTGGATGCGGGCAGTTCTTCTGAAACGATCTTATCTCTAAAACAGCTTGAGGTGACACTTTTCAAGCACTGTATTTCGGAACAAGAAAAAGAGGAGGACAATATCGCCCAGATTTTCCTGGCCTGGCATTACAACTCTATTGCTCAAAGGTGTCCGCACAATTTTTTTCCAGGGGGGCAAACCAGCAAACTATGTTTGCATCGCGTTTTGATAGATAAGGAGAGTGTGGCACCACTGGAACATAGGGAGTGACAAAAAGACCGAATATTTTGAACGTTTGTGGTCGTACTTTCGCTCATCGTTTTTTGTGATTCGCTCTTATTTTTACAGAGGCACAATGCTCCTTGCATGCCTTTTTCGGCTAGTCTTTCTGGCATATTCGCTTCTTGGTGCATTCTGGTGCCCCTTGTGAATATAAGAAGATTGAATGATGGTTTGTCAATATTGCCGATTCTTTGGTTGTACTGGTCTTTCTTAATTGTGATTTTCATATTGTCGGTAGATCTGTGGAAGGACCAAGTGGGAATCAGACTGAGACAAGATGTGAGGTCATTGTGTCAAGGCCTGTCTCCGTACAACTGTTCCACAACATTTCGGTCCGAATACGCAATATTTATGCTTTCGATCGCAAGTAGTTCTCATGGACATGCATATGGTGGAAAAATACTGCCGAAAATAGGCTTTTATGTTATTTATTGTACATAAAATAGATGAATACCGCATTTACGCGATTGTAAGCCGCGGCTTATAAAGCTTTTTTCATCATTCGTGTGGCTTACAACCAAGGGCGGCGTACAGTCGAGGGTAGCTTACATTTTTTTCTTTAGCATATCAAAATGTCTAGATGACGCCCAGTCTTTCCTTGGCTGCGTCTTGTTGATCAAACCTCTTTTTGCATTATCTTTCCTCTCTTCAGCATCATGTGCACATCCGTTACAGGAGGTATTATGATGAACAGAAGGCAGCTGTGGTGGTGAACCATCATTACCAGAGTTGGTAATCAAACACGAAGCGTGCTGTACACGAAAGTATCTTTCGTGGGGCTTAGGTAATCTCAGGGGCTTAGGTAACCTATGGTGAAGTGCGGCTTACATTAATTTATGAACACAATTTCGTTCGGCTTACCGTCAAGGGCGGCTTACAATCGAGTAAATACGGTACATCAAGCGTATTTTCTGGTAGTGGTACTACTTTCTGTACATAGATGGATGAATACAGATGTTTCTCGAACTACTCCGTTGTTAATTTTAGTTTTGAGGTAGCTGATTCGGTGATAATGGATTTTGATCCGATCACAAGTTTCTTACGAGTTCATTTTTCAGCAGTTCAAGACACACACTGGCAATGCAAAGCGTCGAGAACATTCGATGCGACGTCCGCTTGACGTATGAAGTGATGAGGTAATCGCGAAATGAAGCACACTGATATGATACGAAATGCGCAATTGCGTTTGAGTGCAGACAGGAAATCGCAAGTACCTGTTTGCGAGTGCACGCTTCACGTAGCCACGAAAGTGAACAGGAATACAATTCCACTGTTCGCCAAGCATTGCAAGTTGGATTTAACCGTTACCAACATGCAGGAATACACATATGTTCCGTACATGACCACAAACATATATGAGCCATACCTCTGCTTGTTCCTTTCGCAGTTGATCCACATTGTTCTTGTGGCTGCTTCGCTGCCACAATTAGTTGTTCATGTCCATTGTTCTTGTTGCTCACTAGAGTAATCGTTTATTGTTTCTTCGTGTTCTTAATTTGCGTTTCTCTGTTCAGGATAAATGTTGGTTGACGTTGCTATAGTGACGAAAGCGTCCCAACACATGCTGCCGCTGTTAAAAAATACACGAGTATTGCATCTTTCTGCCCATTTTAAATACACACATTCTATTTTAAGTAATCTGCAGTCTACACGTTCTCTCAGCAGATTGACTGTATAGTGGAAAACATTTTCAAGTAAAAGCAGAATTAGCTGTGGCAGCGAGTGCAGACTTAAGTTTTCTCAAAGAATACTTTAATTAGCTAATTAGTGTGCATGACAAAAAGAAACGCAATTTTGTGTTATTATAACTGAGCTGAAGCTGTCTCCGCCAGTTAGGAGAAACTTGTTGAAGGATGTTCTTTTGGTGAGGTAAAAAAAGAACTAAACTCACTTTTTGTTGTCTCGATGTTCAACCTAAGCCAAAACCCACGCACTTGCATCACACATAAACCGTTGTGGACGATAGTTTAAAGAGATATTGTGTGTTTCACATCATGTTACCGACTTGCACCATTAACTACTGCCAGCAATCCGATTTGGACCACCAGTAAAGAATCACTGACCTTACGGGAGTTAGTCTTTCAGAAAAAAGCGCATTATTGGATTTAACGCAAATCTACTGCAAACCATAACAATCGAATACCAAAGCACGGTTGTACGGTGATTTCGGAAGACAACGTGTGACTATCAAAAACGCTAAAGGCCTTATCTTTACAATCTTGGAAGGTTAGAATTTCAAGGGACATGGAAAAACCATACCCGACTTCCGACTTTTAGAACAACTTTATCCGAATAGCAAGATGTGCATTGTTCATACCTTTGCCTGAGCAAACTTCACTAGCAGAAACGATTATGAGTTCCAAGAGCCGCTCTTGAAGATTCAACCTACTAAAAATTGGAAAGAGAATGTGCACGTTTACTGAAAGTGCGTGTGAATGTATTACTTTTTTGTTGATTTTCCTGCATCAAATTATTTCTGGCTTTTGTCAAGTCCTGACGCACAATTGAGCGACCTAATGTATGTGGAGCCTGATTCTGAAAGAAGTTTAAGATCTTTCGGCGCCGTCTGAAGTATTTCTGCAGTTCCACTTCACAGTGCATATCACTGACTGAAGGGACAATGGCTGATTTCGTTGGTGGCGATCAGCTGGTGCAATGCACCATACAATTATGCAACCCTTTGACTTCGGGAGAATAATGTTTTGCAGGCTGCAGCCATGTGGGTCGTTTTTTGCTGTTGAACACCAGTCCTGATTCGTAGGACTTGCCATCCAAAACAAGTGGCTTTTGCGATCTTGCTAAAGCAGTTAAACGACATTCGGGTAATTAAAATCGTCATACATCTTCCAAAAAAACACGATCACAAGTGGCACTGTCAGACAAACGTAAAGCAGTAGGCGAAATCAATGCTCTACATTGTTGTGGCAAGGTCTGGTAATAACGACTTGAAGCTGTGAAAGCCCTAGGGTCATGTGATTAAAAATTTTAAAGCTGTTGATTTCAACACACACGAAGCTTATAGCGTACCAAACTTATGGCATTCTTTAACTCGAAACCAGGAATATTTTTTCTAGTTCGTCTTGAAACGCTTTTCTGAGATAAAAAACAGCTACTGATTGTAACAGCTGATCTGACGGTTGGTGTGCTTAGTTCACTCATATTCCTGCTCTCGCGCGCAAGTTCGTGCCTTTTTTCTTCCCGTTGTAGACGCAACGTCTAGTTCGCCAGTTTTTCGTCCACTTTGCGAGCCTTTGTGTTGATTCGCAAGCAGCGCCGATTCGCCGAGGTTTAGCTGTCAAAGATTAACTGCTGGTGCTAAGACAAGTCAACTCAGCTTAGATTCTTACATAAAGCTAAGTTCAAACGAAGAGGTAAAGGCCACTTCTGTGACGATATTTGCACATCTCGGCCTATTGATGAACCGCAGTATGTCAGACATCTTTTTCTAGAGGGAGTAAAGGAAGAACAGATTATCACGTGGAATATTCGTGCTTGATTGCGTTGTGGATTGCCACCAGGCTAGTTGATACCAAAATACACATTGGCGGTTGATTTCGGCGAATGGTAACCTTATGCTGACTTCGGAACAAAATCATTGCTCTCGAAGGCCCGCGTTTGGCTGCCTCTCTTTATACTTGCTCTGCTTACTTTGGACTGACAGCTGGGCCGACAAGAATAACTTTATATGGCGCAACTCCGGTCACACGATTCGAATTCTGCCAGATGATAAGTACTTTGAAAAAGTTGAAACAACAGGTAAACTGCTCAATGCGTTACCTCTCGTGAGCAACGCAAATCGTTTTGTGTGATATATGTGTTTGGTACTCCAGCATCTTAATGGCTTGATGCCGACTTTCGGCAGTCTTCGTGAACAAAGATGCAGCTAATGTTACAAAGCAACATAGCATGTCACCATTTTAGCTATAAGCATGTCATTTTGGGAGAATATGTTTTATCGTTGTAACAGCAGCATATTAAAAAAAGTGGCGCTTCTGTAAGATCGGGATACCAGATAGATTACACGTGGGAATTGTTACTGCCTTCTAGGCCTGCTGTTGCCGAAAGCCCGCTAAGCTTTCCCGCTGCCGCGGGTGAGCATTGAGCGACGTAGTTCGCGCGAGGCATCCCATTGACTGGCAATTGCTTAAAACGCAGTGAAGGTGCCGTTTTTCATCGAGTGTTTTGACTAGTCTAACATACTGGCGGTAGTGCCATTCACTGACGCTGCGCGAAATGTTTGATTACGTTCGAAACATATCAAGCAAAATACTTTTCAGGTGGTGCGTATGTTGACGACACAGTAATTCACGAGACAAAGACGTCTGAACTGTTGAAGTACGATGTTGTGCATCCTCGCAGAGTTGACAGCTCTGGCCGGTTCATTTCGCACCAGGTTCAGTACCTTTCCGTCGAAAAAACGTCTCACCGACACCGACGGGATGCAAGCGCCAACAAAGCTGACGATTTTATTTATTTTGCCGTCGACTGTGGATCTCGAGAAGTCACCCTGAACGTGACCGAAAATAAAAAGCTGCTCCATACCGATTTCGTGGTGGAAAGGCTGCGTGACGTTGACGGTGAAAGCGCAGACGCAGCAGGAACGAGAGCTGATGCAGCATTGCCGCCGCCTCATCGGTCGTCTTTGCGAAAGGGTACAGAGTGGCCTTGCCATTTTCGAGGAAAAGTGGTAGGCCAAGCTGACTCAGCCGTCGCTATTTCTACGTGCAACGGGCTGGTAAGCACATTTTCGTTTGCTCATCTTATTCGTTATTGCCAATCTGTAAGTCGTAACTTCGAAAGCTGTTTGAGAGAGAATTCACTGAGCAAGGACATTGTGATGATCGACTGCGTGTCTCGTACTTTACCGAATTATGGAAAATGGCGTTTGCGTTATTTGCAAGTGGTTCCATAGGGCATTGCTGGCCATAGGAAAGCTTGGGTGGTGAGCACTTATACGACATTCGGTCTATCAATATTATACTCTAAATTGATCATAATAGATATTCATGAAAATATATCTCATTTAGCTTATATAGGCCTGTTATTCCATTGAGCTCAGTTAGACTCTCATCACTTAGCAGGAAACTTGACATAGATCTTCCACCAGCAAGAGTCGTCAAGGTTCATTTACTAGAGACACGCGGTAGTTGCTAAGGTACTTTTTTCGTCACAAGCGGTCTTATCTTCCCACGCTTGAGCTTTTTTGTGGGCGATCTGATGCCATGTAGATAACTGTGAGTGATACTCAACCTTAGTATTTCAGCTAAATTTAGAGCTAACCATTTTTGAGAACGTCTTCCCGAGTGGCTCGATCCCGATTCTTTTGCCTTTTTGATCATTCGGTAAACGCAGAGGACCGTTGTCCTTTCTGCGTTTGCGTTCAGCGCGTACTTCGACTACTTCGACCTCACACGCGAGCTTGGTTTGAAAAGAACTTCTGACTTTACATCCAGGTTTCCAGCTTGAAACGAACCCAATAAACAAAAGCTGCATTTGAAAGAAAAACAACATTTTAACAACTTCTTTTCCGCGGCAACTCAACTACAGATACACTCTGGGCTTGTGAGACTCGGTATTTTAAGAAGTAGGAATTTTTTAAACCTCAAGCATAAATTTAGCAGTACGAAAACTGGAGCTTTACACTGTAAAATATGTTGAAAACTCGGCAAGGATTAAATCCAAGTGACCGGCATTTCTTTCGCAAGCGCAATGTGCACTTCACTATTCCTCCACATAAGATACTTCCCTTGTCAGCCTACTGAAATTCTAAAAAATAAATTGTTTACTATCGCTAGGGTACACTATAATGAAGACCGACAGACCCCTTGCAAGATCCACTTTAAAACTGTTTTTCAAATTTTGTTTAACGCTATGTGCTTCGAATTCAAATCAATCGTGGGAATGCTGAAACCTGCGCCTTGATTTTTTACCGAAGGTGTAGTTTATGCGCCCGAGAGCGGTCACTTGATCGTCTGCAGAAAATTCGACTGCTATCTGACAATAGATTCCAAAAACATTCCTGTCTGCTCTGTGAGTGATTCCCACCCACTCTATTTCTGAGACCAGCTTTCTCAGCAGCTGACTCAATGGCGCCTCTTATGTGCAATCAAGCGCTCGGTTGTTGACCTCAATATATCTTGAACCAAAGTATTTCTAGCTTAAAAGTTCGTGTTCGAGGCCAATTGTCACAACCGGCAATTATCGTGAACGCAGTGATTGGGTCACATTTAAATCTTGCACGGTTCATTGCCCGAAAGCAGTGCTTTAATTTCACTTTAGGTGGACAGAGCTGCGCTACTTCAGTGAGACTGTTCATGTTCATACCAATAACAACGACAAGTGCTTTTGTGGGCATTTTACAAGAAATACCACAAGCATCTTCTCGTCTAAGAAAGAACAACCATTGCGGAACAACAGGAATTGAATGCATAAAACAATAAATAAATACGTGATTTAATATGACAAAACACTTGTGTGCAACGTTAAATGCACGTTATTAAATGCACATTCTCTGTCTTAGAGACAAACAACGTTCTGTTTAAAAAAACACTCCGTCCTTTGGTTGGTTCACTACGAACTTATCTGACTTTACTGTTTCAAGGTTCCCCTGTGTGCGAGTGAAACATTTGTGCAATTTGCTGATAACTCGAGTCAGTTGCTTTTCAAAAGCCTACGCAAGCAAAGTACATCTATGCCAGGTTAGCTGAGAAAGTTCCACTCATTTTGCTTCATGGACCAAAGCATCAGAAGTTTTGTCGAGTGCCAGCGCCTGTCTTGCAAATATCACCATGTATTCACTGGCATAGATGAAACAAAACTAAAAGTTTATGGGGGACACCAAACTTTTTTTATCAACAAGATCTATTTTTGCCCATCTGTTAACAATTTCGTTGAAAGCAAGAAGTATTTTGCTTGGAAAAAGTAAGTTTTGTCAAAATGGCATTTGGTGAACACCTTTAACTTTTTACCCAAATAATATTACATGTAATTAACAGATAGCGTATTTGACCAACAAGGTGTTGACATACCTTAAAAGCATTTCTGATTTAGATAAGCACTAGTTCTTATATAAAGAACTTTATAGTTTTCCTTAGTAAAGAGCGATTTTCAATGCTCTGGAAAAGCAGCTACCCTAGTTGTTGCAGCTGTGGTGTAGGCTTCTGGAGGCAAGGTCAAGGCGGGGCACCCAACGGGCACCTTATGAAACAGTTGACATCAAAACGTCAAATACGAGTACAGCAACTACATCTTTATTGCTGAATTAACTGAACGTTGTGTCTAAGCATCGCCAAGAAAGCAGATTTTCAGTCCAAATTAGCAGACTATGGAACGAAAATGATTGCTAGATTTACCTGATTCCATTTTCTTTTAAACTCTGTCGCCTCATCAGAAACAACAGCGCAAAACCAAAGATGCAAACAAAATCATACTGGACATTTCGAAAAGCAACTATTTTCATCTTCAGCAGAAATTCGTTGAATCAACTGATTCTTGATCGTTTGCAGAAAATTTGAAGTTACGTGATAATAAAAATCCAGAAACATTCCTGTCTGCTCTGTGATTCACACACACTCTACGTGTATTTCTGAAAACAGCTTTCTCAGCTGCTGACTCAACCACGCCTCTTATGTGCAATCAAGCGCGATTCAATGACTTGATTTAAAGGATTTTGCTGACGACAAAAACATTTGTTTTGTGAAACCTGCAACGTGGTTTTATTTGAATCGTTGGTTTAGGCGTTGTTATATTTTTGTACGATCTTCCAAGACTTCCAATTTCCACTCTGTTTTGTTTTCCTTTAGAAAATTCGCCCTGTGTTGTAAATATTTATGCGCATGGCGATACATATGATCAACAGTGGCTTTGTCTTTCTCCATTACAGTCCCGTCGCCATGGCCAGATTTTGAGGGATTAGCCCCCTTAAACAAACTCTAAGCCCCCACAAAAATTGAAATATGAAACACTATACATCATTGGAGTTTTTATCAAATTTTCAGAATGCCACGCCCTCCTGCACAAATGTAACCCCACTTTCTAGCGACGGTTTTGATACATTATTGAGTCTAGAGAAAGCAGAAACAAGAAGAAAATTGTGTACGGTGTTTGCGTGTCATGAGAGTTGTCCAACAAGATCATAGCGATATTTATTTGTAACATCAGGTCACCGTTGATTTATTACATTTTGTTTGAACAGATCGGATTTTATAGCTCGACACTATAAATGGATCATCGCAACCCTTAGCGTTCGCATCGCGCTTGGATCGATGATAAGCTTATGTTCCCAAAACTAGCTATAAAATTGCTTTTTACGATCCGCGGAAAAGCTGTATTTGTTGTGGCGATCTGACCGCTAGCAATTCATTTTGGTTGTGTTGTTTAGGATGCCAGTAAGTTGAAACGTGGACCTCACTTTGAACGTTTTCCCCAGTAGATTTGTGATCTCATATATAAGTCACTTCAAATGTACGTCAAACGTAAAAATATTTTATTCAACATAACTTACTTCTGTATTTTCCGACGACATTCGCTTTAGTGTTACAGCATGAACACTAATCGATATAGGGATTGGAACTTTTCTAAGGTTAACACTCGGTATTCAGCGCAAATCAACGCTACGCAGAACGTTTCTGTGTTGATTATTAACCTATTTTCATGTTTAGTGATATGCCGTCATAGAACGCGTCTGTCGCTTAATATGCGTTTTGTATCACCAAAAAATGCAAACTTTCGGCTGCAATAGAACAGGGGTGGGCAATTAATTTGGCTCGAGGGCCACTTTGAGAATGCCGCATTTAGTCGAGGGCCATATCTTCTAATGGAAGTAGAAGCAAGTCTCGGTTCAAGTTAGCCTCAGCACTGAAGTTACTGTGATAAGTTGGAGGAAATTTCAGATTTGAAGATTTTTCATGAATGCTTCCGCGGGCCACTGAAAACGATATGGCGGACCACATTTGGCCCGCGGGACGCTAATTGCCCACTCCTGCACTAGAGTATAGTCTTTGTGGATCAATTGCAACTTCGATTTCGGAATGACACTGTAATCAGACTGCATTCCATATTGTAATGCGACGCATTTGCCACATGTAACTGGGAATTAATGCGCTAATTGCCCAGTCATAGTAAACAGATGACAACGGAATCGTATTTTTGATGAAGCACGAATATTGAACTTCTCGAAAAATTTAAAAAAGGGTGGTTGCCATATGCCGAACCTGCAATTAGTGTCAAGTACCAGATGTTCAAAATACGAAATGAAAATCAGAGTGCCAAATTTTCAGTCAACCGGGTTTCAGGAAAGTTGCAACTCCTCGAGTTGTCACCCTTCAGCGAATCAGTTACCGTAAACTCACTGTTTGAATGACGTCACCAAAAAGCAAAACATTGCGAAAGTACGTTTATAGACTAGATTGACGGAGGAAATACTTCTCGAGCATCAGCACGTAAATCGTTCTTGTGTGAAGCAATGCAAACCTAGTTATCCACCTCACGATATTTTGAAAACGAAAAGGAGTGCGTAAAGGGAGTATTCCCCAGGCCAAACGTACTTTCAATCGAAAGACTGCAGTGTTTGTTTAAGTACACTAAACTGCTTGCTTGTTGTAAGAAAATACCTGAAATTTGACCTGTCATGTAGCAGTGCTTAGCGTCAAAGGAGTGATTTTCAATTGTGACGTGCTTCAATCATTGTACACCCGCATCAAGAATGATGCCAATCTTCGTGCAATTAGGTTGATTCAGAAAATCACCAGTTATAAGGACATGTACCGACACTCGGCAAAAAGTACAACTGCAACTAAAGTGTTTTGACAATTTTCAAGTGGATTCTGCCGCTTTAGTACTGATGCGGCACCCAAGGACACTTTTACCTTAACGACCTAAATCGTGACTCTTTTGCTTCCTGAACAAGCAACCATGGTCCTTTTTCCGGCAGTGCTATCAGTTAAGATTTGGAATAGCGTGACATCGGTGTCCGTTTGAGATAGAATCGGGCAGTTATTCAACCGACCTTGACGTCCCGCAGGGAAGGCGACTTGTGTGGATAAAGCTCTACGACTCTCATTGTTAGGGAAGCATGTCGTAAAGGAAACCTTTTCGGATGACTCGTGTCAATAGCACATTGACTTGCTTTGAAAGTTTGCTTGCGACAAGACTGGGAATAACCTGTCAACCATGATGATTGTCGCAACGTATGTCTCGTTTTCTGCGTCATTCCCAACATGTTGCTCGAATCGATTGCTTTAAATGGCAGTAAAACGTGCGTCTGGTGAAAGCCTGATCATGTTGACATCGCTAAAACTTTTTTGTTTGTAATTTCAAAATTCTAGGGAAGTAGGTCATTTGCCAAAGTTTTTCAAAATTGGAAACATTCTGAAATGCTTCACACCCCATATGACAGGGTAAAGCTGCATATAAAGTTTGTTTTAATAGTCATACTCAATGATGGTGTTCAAGTAACTTTCCACAGGAGAAATAAGCAAGGAATTAAATTTGTGATTGATTCCATGCTTATTTCACCTGTGGAGTGAAGTTACTTGAATACAGATATCCGCAAGTTTGAATCATCGCAAAAAGATGAAAGCAGAGCTCAATCGGCTGATTCCTCTAACGCCTATAGAAAACCTTCTCTAGAGCTTTTGAATGTCAATGATGATGCTGTCAACTTTAAAACTGAGCCTAATATGTCCATTAGATCAGTGGTTCCCAAACTGGGGGTAAATTACCCTCCGGGAGTAAAATGCGATTCTTCGGTGGGTAATGCGGAACCAAAACCACATTGTTGTTCTGTATTATGAGCGATCACTGCGAAATATTGAGGTAATTAAGACATAATCGCTACCTTGATTTGGGTAGCGGATCGAACAAGTTTGGGAACCACCGCATTAGATGTTATAACACTGGTATAATGATACCAGTATGTCAATATTTGAACCGTTTGCTCTACAGATGCTCAGCGTTTTCGTACATCAGCTCAAGTCGCGCCGCCGATCACTGAGCATTATTTCGGAAACCGTTTCAGTCTACCAAAATTGCTGCTTTGTAGATCAGAAACGTTACACACTCAACGATAGCAGAGAAAATAGCGGGTTTTGTTTAGCGTGTGCGGCAAGGGTATTGGTTGTAGTAAACCCCCTTGCAGAATAAAATGATGACGCAACATAGTATTAAGGCCAAAATAAAATGAAAAGCGGATAGACAATTGCTGCACCGGCTTTGCCGGTCACGTGCATCTCGTGGCTGTTTCATAACAGCACATCTTGCTTGTTTTCTGGTGTTCGCACATACGACACTTGTGTTGATTGTAGGTTGTCTGAAAGGTTTGGCTATGCGGGATATTGGCAAATATCCTCATGAATATGATCTTTTGCACCAACATACGTCATTCATTATTTTGCCAATCTCTTTGAAGTGCACAGAGCACTTGTTCTTTTAACGAGTACGGAAACCGGAAGAACAAGGGATTAAATACGAGAGTGCAGTTTTTCTCTAAATATTAGATACGAGAGTGCGGTTTTTCTTAGTCACCTTGTGTTGATGAAACAGATGCTTGCATTTCGTTTTGTGTCGTACTGGCTTGGGTGCAGTGAGTTTACTTATGGGACGGACGCAACGAATGTTAACTGCGTAACAAATGGAAGCTTCGAAATTGTCGGGCAATCTTTGTTTTCCTATTTTCAATTAGACGGGACTTATCCGGTTGCCCGAAGGCGATTACTTCATCGAGCCCATGACAAAATCCCCTCCCAAATTCCAAGAAATGCACCCCCACAAAATTTACAAGCGAGATGCCTCTTCACCACTCTCCTCTTCAGATGAAATCGACGGTTCGACATCGCAGCAATTGAAACGTCATAATACATTCCGGGAGAAAGCAGGTAAAGGTAATCGTTTCTACTAAAATCACCTTAGGTATGCTTGTTTCAATTGCGTCACTTCCTATACCCTAATATTATTTTTCGAGCGTAAGAAGACAAAATTGCAACTGCATGATAACCACACTAGAAAACTTATATATTTTTCGGTGATCTTTTTATGCAAGCAGTGTCAGCTTTTCGCGGGACTTCCTGAAAACCAGGTTGATTCGGGTTTCGGTTGCATCGGATCCTGGCATTTAGATCGCTAAGTTCTATTTTGAACGTTAACATACATGTTAGCATTGCGATCAGATTTTTCAGTCTTGGTTTTTGGTCAAACTCACATTGTAACCATGAAGTTGCGGCCAATTACCTGCTGCAACGTCTGGATTATGACGCAATGGAATTCGTGCAAAACAAATACGTTTGCAGTTGACCTGGATGCACGCGAAGCTTCACATAGCAGCGCATATCGGGGGACATCCCTCAACCGCAACTGTTGGATGAATATAATCGATAGTTCACCAGCGCCTAATTGACTTATCAGCCGGTGGTTGAATAAAGCTATGAGCGTAACGAAATACATTTTGCATCCATCTGCTTCTGCCATACTTTTTCTTGTACCCGCAGAGCACTTTTAGAAAATTGCACACAAATGCTTTTCAGGCACTGAGTTACAAATCTAAGCTGTTGTAATGCGAGCGAAAAGCTTCACCGCAAAGGGCATGATTCTTATTTTTGCCATACTGGCAAATTAGGTCATCACAAATTCAAGAAAACCATTCAATGCGCTGTCAGTCTAAATATTCGCAGAATGAGCAACGTCAGAAATTATCAATAATTGTAATAAAAGAAAATATGCTAAAACGCCCCAGAGGCGGTGCTCATGCAGTGTGCCGACTCAAGCCGCTTGGTGGAAATGCGGACCAAACCAAACCAAAGCAAACACAGCGACTGGTTAACCTTGACGAAGAACGACTCGTTGATTCTCTCGGCGGGACCACTTGTACGTTCAGGGACCGCAAAACATGCTGGTGCCGATTATAACAAACAACGGTTGCTCAGCGCGGTCGCCCAAGCGTCTTCTATTCATTTTTTTCCTAAATCTCCTTTCGGTAAATTATAAACAACCTTTGTTAATTTTCGGGCAGTTCACAGATCGTTATCTCAAAACTGATTGCTCAAACGAAACCTAAAGTCCGTCGCAGTGAAGGCATTCGCAGTTATTCTTCTAATTAACTACAATTTCTGTCAAAAATGTGTCCTTGAATAAAAAACAGCCGAAACGTCATTTTCGAGTACTGCGAAGATTCGACTGAAACACTAAACCCTTAAGACTCAACTTGATGTTCCCTGAACATCCACTTAGCATACACACGACCGGCCTGAAACTTCAGGAAATGTTTCTGGCCTTATAGATTTTTGTTTTTAAGTAACGAGTAGTGCACACCACGTAGTGAACGAGAAAATGATGAGAACAATAATATAATTAAAATATTTCATACGAAGGGTTACCGTGCTTGCTTCCACGTGCAGTCGAAGTGCTTCCATTGCTTTGTTATGAACTGCAGTCGAGACGTCATCAACTCGGTACGAAATAAATAGTTTGGGGAGTATGAGCAGCTATAATTTCATGTGACAAAATATACCGACACCTCATACATTCGTATTGCAATGAGCCAAGACTAGTTCGGAGGATAATTCCACTGTCATTGGGTTTTTCAATGGCAGTTGTGTACTTAGACTGGATAGACACAAACGCAGGGACAGATATATTATCATACTGTAAAATATCTACACCAGCAGGCCTACGTTAATGCTCGAATCGAAAAGGGCGGAGTCGTTGGATTTAAGCACAATTTGATTTCCAAGCGAAAATGCGAAAGAAATTCGCAGGTTCGATCCAGGAAATGTCGTATCACGGAAATTCGTTCTCTTAGAAATTCCTTACCCCGTGAAGTGTCAAAACGAATGTAACCCGCGCCGGTTCACCCGTCGCCAACATTACCAAGGTTTGTGTTGTGCGACTATGCCTCGGTGGTCCGCGAGGCATTGGCCAAAATTTGGCCGCTGGCAGGAATGGAAAAAGACCGCTGGTCACGGCAGGATAGCGTCGACGTGACGAAGTACTACGCTGCTTATCAATCCTCACTACTTGGGTAAGCAACCGACACACATGACATCCAGATGATAACACATCCACAAGATAACATCTCTGAGCAAAGCCAAGCAGATCACAGGCGTCTAATCGAAAGTAACAAACTTCTATCAAAACCAGAGATTGCTTGAAACCGGGGATTTGCGCAAGCAATGAGGTCAATATGGTTGCACCACAGGTTCTGCTGAACAGGACATTAATTGGAACGTTTTAAGAAGTCTATTTCTTGCCATCAGTGGGATCAGTGAAGACGCAGATCTTGAAAAGCATGTACACCCAAATAAAGATTGACTTCCGAAGACTTTTAAACGATCATTCAAAAGGCTTGATTTTCGTCTGAATGATGGGAACGTGTCAGTATAGGTTAAATTTCTACAAAAAATGTTGATTGCCCCTACCACAGGTTTATGTAAAGTTTTTGACGTGATGATGCTGTTTGTCCTAAAAAATTGTCAATATCCCGATTTCCGACGCCAGCTTTCTTTGTGCAAAATACATTTCTGTATCTTGAAATTTACCGAAAAATTCCCCTGAAAATAAAGTGAAGAACAAAAGAAGATATCAGGTCATACATTTTTAGGAACCGAACTATTGCCGCCCCCCAAACCTTACTGGATGGATCCGCCCCTGCCAAGATCTCGCATTCAACAAGTGTCGCAAGATCAAAATACTGCATAAAGCTAATAATTTCATGTGTCCGAAAGGTAAAGAGAAAGAAAAGGCAATTGCCTACAGTATGTTGAGCGTATATGCTTTAAGAGAGGAGGGAGCTTGCACGAAGCAAGGCATCAAAATGTAGCCGCAGCAATCTACCAAGTTGCATGCTGGAATTACAGGATTATCTACCTCTAACTCCACAAGCCGAGTCCATTTAAAGAAAATAGGAAAGTTAAGATACTCTGAGACTTTGAAATCACAAGTGGCAGGTTGATCAAATCCTGCAGACAATGTTTAACAACAATAGACAAAGAGATTACCTATGAGTTGATAATGGATGTAGCGGTGCCCAGTGACACACCGCTATACAGAAAAAGAGAAGAAATTCGAGGACTTAAGGAAAGAATTTGGAGAATGTGGAACACAAAAACCAATGTGATAGGGTCGTCGTCGGTGAGTTGAATGCCCCCAGCGGCGTGAGGGCGATGACCTTATTTTTAGTTTTTCCCTGAGTGTGGCCTGCCTATTTTCCTGTACCCCCCAACAACTAAAATCTGGCGTCACGTCTGCGCTGAAATCGCAGTAGGAGCTGCTTGTGACAACCGATGGAGAAATGTGCAAAGTAAATTCCAGTCACCGGTGAAGTTCAAAACCTAACAAAAGCGTTTTTAACTTGCAGTACAAATACCCTACGAAAGATGCTCGGTGATTCACAGTCCGGTTAGGAATTCAGTAAAAAACCCACAACAACAGTAATGTTGAGAGAAAACAAGATTATACAACGCAACAACCAAAAGTAATACACACTTTTAGAAGGAACTGGTAAAATCATATTTACCAAGACCTTCGCTTAAAAATACAGAAACGGTTATGCGCAATGTTCCATCTGAGGTGTGCAAGTGCGCAGTGAAATCTCATTCTCGCGCACTTGCAACGTTTCAAATTTAACGTCGTATATGTATCGCATAGCGTTTTTAACGCTTGAAACGCTTCACCGTTTGTGTGTATACATGGTTGCACAATTGCACGCGCACTAAAACACACATTTGCTCAATTCAAAATTTTCTTAGAGGGAAGGCTGGTTATGTGTCTTAGCAAGAGTGACTTCTGTGTTCGTCAGATCATTTGAAACGTACGCAGCAGAGTTTAAAAATTATTTGACTGCAGAACACTATCAAAAAGTAGCACTAGGAGGAAGTGCGTAAGTGCTTCGCGAGATTCTGGTTCTCCCGAACAATCGCGCAGACCCGAGACTTGAATATTAACGGTTTCGTTGTGGAACTCACTTTTTTTGAAGTTTGTCACTTGTGTTTCTATGTTTTGTCTCGTTTCTGCGTTTCTCTATTAATGTGGAAGATTGATATGCAGACGTTGACGGAGGAACGCCGGCACTAGGAAAACAAAACAACTAAAACGTTAAAACAATGCCACAATAATAATGATACAAACTTTGCCCCAAATCGCCAACACGGAAACCAAGCGATCAAGTGAACATTGCATAAAAACCGGTTTCAACTTAAGCTTTCACCCGCAATCCTTATTTTCGTTAAAAATGCCTTTTTTGGTAAAGGAAAACTTGTGCGTGATTACCGCCGGCTTTTCTTAAATTCACACGCGGCCTCAAGCTCAGCTTTGACCGCAGTTTTCGCTGCTCATTCGAAGTATTTTAGGGAGATTGATTACAACAGTCGGTCCGCTTAGCGTTGCTGCTCAAGCTCTGCGGTTAGAAGCTTTACGCGTGATTGGTAAGAAACGCTTTGGCTTTTGCACTGTGAAAACAAACGAAAACGGTTTTGTGCCAATACCCATCGCGTACGCGATACCATTTTTGTACCCGGGCCAACCTCAACAATTTCATTTTCAGAGAAACGCTCTTTCTCTTTTCGCGACCCCTTCCAGGCGTTTGATACAGAAAGAGATTTTTGCGGAGTGGCCGGTAAGTTTCTTTCTTTGCTTTTCACATCTTAAGCGCTATCGGTTACGTATCTAGGTCAGTTGATTTGGTTTAAAACGGTGGAGACTTCGAGTGTGTTTGCCAGTCAGCTAAAACAGCTTGGCCTTTACAAATGCCGAATTTTCATGGCGTTGCCATGAACAGCAGGAATCAGATATCCCAAATTGAAAATTCTGGCTGTCACCGCCTTTAGCACCACTGGAGTTTACTTAAGAAATAAATANTCGAGACGAAACTTAGTGACAGGAGAGATGAGACATCGAAGGTAGCACGGCTCAGTCGCACGAAACAAGCAACAACCAGTTGTTTTCATGTTAGATTTCAGCTGAGTAGATTTGAGATAATTTGCTTTTAACAAAAATGCTGTGACGCTGACATGTGATTTCACCAAATCGATTGCCACGTGGCTGTCTCCGTAACCACTTGCTTAAGTCTTTTTGAAAGATGAAACTAAACAGTTTCGGGATGCGTATTACTTTTAAGTGGTCTTAACTTATCCTGAGTTAATTTCAACAAGAACAGAGATTCCGCAACTGGTGTTTCAATGAAAAAGTTTGGCGTGTTTAATTTACGATCCGTGATGTAGCAAAGATAGCCTCAGCTAAACCTACGTGCTCTCTGTTTTGTTTCCAGCAAGAGCTGCAAGCCACCAAACATATGTACATTTAAGCGTTTGCTTAGCTTAGTCGTCTTGCATGCCGCCATTGTTTGACACAGACACGAAGCAAGAATATCGGAAGAGTTTGCACGCTCGCGCCAGGTGGGAGGATAAGCGAAGAGGAAACATTCGCTTTTCGCGCTCGAGAAAGCGAAAGCGTCGATCGCTCAGCTTGGAACAATGGATTGAGATGATGGTGGTGGTCGATAAAAAGATGGTGGAATATCACGAAGCTTTTCACAAAGGAGAAGTTGAAAAATATGCTTTGACTATCGTCAACATGGTGAGTCTTGCTTAAACCCATTAAACGTGGATTTCTTAGACTTAGCCTGTGCAGAAGCAACTTATTCCCGCGTTTATCAAATTGTTCCCGACTTCATGACCTTGTATTAACCTCCGATCATTGCGAGCGTCGGTAGCAAAGCGCTTGCTACAGAGAAATTTTTAAATATTTTCAACCCGACGCCGAGCAGACTGTGAACGCGTTTCAAGCACAGCTGAAATTTTGTTGGAGTCTGTGTTAATGTGATGTTATCTGAAGTAAAACGAGGTAGAAGCAGATTGCAAAAATCTTTTTTTTTTCAGGTTGCCGAGCTCTTCCATGACGAAAGCATAGGAAACTCCCTGCATGTCTCTCTCATTCGACTGGTGGTTCTTGAAGGCGATGAGGTAAATTGTGCTTCACTCGAGAGCTTCGTTCTAGCGAAAAATTTGTGGTTGCTCAAGTATGATTTTCGAAGTGAAGGGTAGGCATTGAAAAACATCAAAAAATTTTGTGATGTGTGGAAAAACTTGTTTGAAATTTAAGGGGACGCCCCCCCCGGCTCCCTATGGGCACTACGCCACGGAATTTTCTTTCTGCTACGTTTCACTGACATTTTTTATAGCTTGTAAAGATCAGTGCAGTAAAAATGTCGCTAATATTGAAGAATTTCTAGTCTGTTGTTTTCTTCTTTACCTATTTGACTTTTTCCCACAATTGAAAATGTTAAGTTCTCAAAGAACGTTGGTTTGCTTGTTTTGTATTTAGAAAAAATAAAACCTGGTGTATACACAATGCAGTATTTATTGAAAATCCGCACAGCAATGTTTTTTCAGCAGTTCGACGCTTTATGGTATCCACTGCCGAAGCGATGATAAGCTTGAATTTTGGGAAAATTTCCATTTTGATCTACATTTCCAAAAGTTGGTATCGTAAAAAGATGTAGATACTGCTTTTTTCTGGTTTTTGTTCCAAGCAATCGTTAGCAAGCGTCTTCACAGTTAAATGTGTGAACTAATTCCTCAAATGAACAACTAGCAGTGTTTCTTCTATTTTTGTATCTCAGACGATGTCGATATATGAAGAGTTACAACTACTTTTTGTTTTGTTTTATTTTATTATTTGTAGAGATGCGTACTGACTCTATCGTTGAACCTTCACATTTCACGTCATTACACAGCTAAAATTAATTTTTGGATGAATGATTCTTTCCAGACTGAACAACAATAGAAAAAAATTTAGCACTTTTTCCTATCAATTCTTTTGTTGCTTCTTGGGACATATTTAGCGTTTTGAGAAGCATCACATTCCGCGATATAGTTGATTTATTCACACAAAAAAGCAATTGCAGGTTTAATTTACAATCTCTGTTCGAATCCGATAAAAATATTGTTAATTGTGGATCTAGATTAGAATAAAAACAACCTGCAATTTTTTTCTTGCATTTTTTAACCGCAATTGGTGCCTCTACGGGGTTCACTGCTGGAGATTGTGAAGGTGTATTTTTGTCGCTACTTTGCAAGAGATACCCTCCAATAAATGCTTTGCTAACCTCTACATTTTTTGTGTCATTGGACTTTTTTTAGATAAAATATTTCCTGCCTAATCGTAATTTTCCGAAAATCGGTTCTTGTTTTAGTACTAAAAACAGACGTTACTAAGTGATCAATGGGTGTTTTCTTGTTAATCAAAGTGAGAATTGTAAATTTGAGACGCAAGTCTATTTCAAAGAAGAATCTATTGAGAATACGTTTCACCTACGAGACGCACTCTGCTTGATTGGACACTTATTTTTCCGTTTTTTTCTAAAGATTTTTTCCCAGTTTGGGAACATGTGCGTTTGGCAATAGACTGTCCAAGAAATTTCAGAAAATGCATTGTGTGTAAATTGACATAATCCTATTTTGCTATATGTCTTTTAATGATTTTTCGGCCACGTATTTTCAAAGATGCTAGTGAACATGTAACTGTGAAAAAGACAGTCACCACTGCATACTTCATCTAAAGCCAAACCTTCACCCTGACATAAGTAGCCAGAAAGTTATTTCAGGGATATGCGTGAGCTACAATTTCCATTTGTTATTGGTTGCATGAGGGAGCCAAGCATTTTTGCTCTTCCTTGGAGAAAAGACAGCATACCGACATCCATCTCTCTCATGTCGGTTACGACCCATCCATAACATGCGCCCGCCGCTGAAATACAAACGGACGCTCTCGTCTCCCTCAAATCATTTTGCTGTTTGCATATTTCAGTGGCATGGTTTGTTGGTGACAGCTTCCCAAATCTGTAAGCTGTATGTGTCGCAATAAATCCTAGCAAAGATTCTGTTGTTACGCAAAGTATATCAGCTGACCGCTGTCGTAATTGCCCATGTAAGACATTTGGCAAAACAAACAAGTTGGACTGTTTTGTTTCTCTGGTTCGTCTTTCTTGGATCTCCATGTTGAACGTAAGCCATATTTTGACAGAAATTAGACTGCACCCATATCGAAAAAGTTTTTTATCAATCTCTACTTGATATAATTCAGTAGTTTGCTATGAAGCTTGGCACACGTTTCTTCCGATTCGCATTTTAAGTTATGGGATGCTTGGAACTGGGAAGCGATCGCAGCGCGCCGAGAAAGCGCAGACGATTAAATCCGCAGCGGAGCATCACGTTGTACAGAAAGCGACGGCGCCGCTGTTGACTGTACACGTGACCTGTTGACCCGTGATCTTGCTTGGCAGCTAATCCTGTCTCGCCATTAACCATGCAGCCGGTAGCGTATCGATTGTTGCAGAACATTAGCGGCTTCTTCGGCACTGGTGGGAGGTCGATTGTTTTGTGCACACAGAGCCGGGTGGCATACCGTCAGTGTTTCCCTTGTGTTTTACACATTGCCGCGGTATTATGCTGGCAGCGTGATTATGGATTATTCATAATGTTTTGTCGCATGCTATGTGCGATTCAGCGGCCTAAGTGGAAAGCATTGCGCTGGTACCGTTTGCGGTGGCGCTAAGCATAGAAATTGAATAGTTATTCTGTGGATCACACCTAAAGGTGTTGTAAAATACAGAAGTGTCAGTGGACATGCCGAATGCTTTGCCGCAGAGTGGGAAGTTTTTAACATCCATTTTAAATGAAATTGAAGCTTTTTACGTCTGAGACTGAGCGCATGTGTTGTGCACAGAGTCTTTGGTCGTTAACGTTTTGCACGAAAGCTGCCAAGTTCCCGGTGCGCTGTAAAAATGTTTCGCCTTCACCTCCACGATTTCAACGGTTCGACAAATGCTGACGCAATCCTTGCGTTCAATTTTAATTGTGTGCAGGATAATTCAACGATCATATATTTGAAGAACTGGCGTTTGGTTCTCCGATATTTTACTGCCGAGTACTAAACATACAGCGAGAGTTCCTCTTACAACGTATCAAACTGAGGCAAAATTGCGTTGACCTTATTGTGGTAAATTGTTCACTGTTACTCTTGAAAGTTTATGGTAGTATTTCAAACTGTCACTTGTACCAGCACTAGTAGTATTTGCTAGGAAAAAGTCAATTACAATATATCAAATTGTCCACCTTGACCTTACCGTTCAGTTTTGCTTTAAATCTCGACTGGCTTTTATATGTTGAGCTGCTGGGGTGTTAGGAGGGTATATCTTGTCTCAAAACACCCGCCACTGTTCGCTGACTTGGTTTATTTGCCTGGTAAAAGACACAAGGAATTGCCAATGTGGCAACGTGAGAACGCACTCGATTTTAGGGCTAATGACATTATTCCCATTTTGAAAGGAGAGCGAGTTACCTTTAAAATAAATTTTTCAGTTCTCAACGGCGGTTAGATTGAAATGAAAGGTGGTGCAATCCAAATTCAAGTTTATGTTTGAAAACAAATGCACCGTTGATTCCAAGCAACGTTGACTGTAAAAACTTCCGTAGCTCTTTAGATGGTTTCATTTTGTGAGTTTAAACTTGATTGGCTATGTTCGTTCAAAACTTTACTTTGACAAATTCAGTTGCCCAATTCTTCGCAATCAAACGTGCTTACATCTTTTAAATTTTGGACTCGCGGAGCAATTTTTTATTTGAAACATTAACTCGTGTTTTCGGCAAGAACCACAATAAAGGACAGTCTGCAGAACATTGGCCTAAATTAAATGTTTCAGTTTGGGTCTGTCTTCGTGATGAAGCTTGAAATGGCGCTAAGTGTGTTTGTAAACTTGTGAGGAACAATACCACAAAAACATGTTTTGGCTGAAATATGTTGTTTCCTTATCTAAAGCAAATAACAGTGGAATATAACTGACTCCCTATCATTGCTTGCAATCTTGCGGGTAAACAGTAAGACCAGTCACTTGTACGCCCAAAATATTCGGCTGATTGAGCCTTTGTTGCGGTTACGGCACCTACAAAATATTGTTTTTACCAACGTAGTTCGTTGGTGACAGTTCTGATCACAGCGAACAGAAAGAATCAAATGCAGTTCCTTCTGTTACTCATTTTTTTCTTCTGTTACTCATATTTTTTTTTCTGTTACTCATTTTTTTTTTCTGTTACTCATTTTTTCGTTTCGTGGCAGTTGCCACCAGGTTTAATTTGAAGTAAATGAAGTCTCGACTGGCGATTGTCTTCATTTCGTTTTCTTGCCGACGTTTCCTCCACCTATTCGAGTTATTTTGCGTTAAGAAAGCAGCAAGTTATTTAGGGTTTAAGAATTGTTTTCATTAGGAATCCCGAAAAATAAAACCCGCTGTAACTGAACCTGCAAGTACTTTTGAAGTATCACTACAATTGATGACGTATGCAGGAGTAGCGTTTGCTCTCGGCTCTTGTTTTTTCCTGTTTTTTCAACTCAAGCCAGTGTTCACATTTGGAGGGCCTCACCGCTTACAACGATGATCGACAAGATTTGATGAATGGGCTACTTAAGCGCAAGTTTGCAAATATAAGCACCTCCGGTTTTTGATGGAGTAGATGAGCTTCATTTTGAGCGGAAGAATCCTGAGATATTTGCTGCCTCAGTTAATTTGCGGCTGTTTGAAGAATGTTGCTTCTGAGGATAGCTGCGCGGTGGAAAGACCACCACTGTCGATTGTTGTCCAAGAAAAAAGGAAAACCTTGTATATGCAAAACTTCAAAATGTTTGGGCTAACACACAAAGGTTCATCTCCTTTACCGGTTTTAAAATTTAATGATTCGTCCTTTCGGTTACCTGAAACTTAACGTGAAATGTTGCTTTTTCTTCTTTGGGAACCTTTTCTATTGTGACGTGATTGTTGTTAGGATCTGTTGTTTAAATGTGATGCGCTGGATTTCTATGCAATTTTTTAATGTCTATGCCACATCACATTTAATTAGCAGCTAAAAGTAGGTTTTTCCTGAGTGGGTATGTGCCGTGAAAAGGACTGTTGGCTGCTGTCAAAAATTTACCCTCGTCAAATTGTTCTAAATTGCGCACGGTGAACAAGATGATTGTGAAATAATCAGTTTCGTAATTACAGCATGTTAGTCACTGGAAGCAGTATTGGACAGCAAAAAGTATGATAATCAAATAAGCATTGCATTGCATCAAGTACTCACTATCTTTGATAATATGATTGTTGAATGAAACAGATGATTCATGACATACATCACAATTACTATAATCATTTTATGATTTTGCGAACCATCATACTCAGTTGCCACTCTGAGTAATTTGTCCTGCCGATGATGCTTGGCCGATGTGGAGCAAGACAGCTTTCAATCAATCAGAGAGCACACCCATTTTAATATCGATCCCAAATTCAAGTCTTATCAAGAAATGGACGAACTGGAATTAAAGCCCACCTTTGAATCAAAATTGCCACATATTGCACGCAAGGCATCAAAAAGTGATACAGCCACGCAATGATGAAGAACTGAAATTGACTTCAATAAAAAATACAGCAAGACAGAGAAACTTTCTCCAGAAGCAGTAAAATTTACCCTATTAACTATACTAAGCAATTGCACCAGTTTAAATTTGGTAGTTCAAGTTCCAGTTGTGTGTCTGCTTCTGTAGTTTGTGGTTCAAGTCTCAGACAACAGGTTGCAGGAGACCTTAGATAAACTTCGAGTCCTGTGAAAAGCGCGTAAGAGTCTTAGTCCGAATTCCAAAAGTTTGGACAGGAGTAAAATTAGACTCCATGCCCGGACCTGAATCAACCCACCCACAATGGTATACTATTTTACGTGGTTTTTCCTTTGTCGAAATGTGAAGTGCAAATAAGAAACAATTTAAAAATTTTCTGTGTTTAAGAAGCAGTGGAACAATCTTTTGTATGCAGTTATTTTTTCAGGAGCAAGTAACGTTTAGCTTTTGGTTCTGCAGTAAAAGTACTGCTCCCCTGTCTTTAGATAACTTTCCCAACTGAAACAAATCACTCCTGTAAGCCTTTCTCGAACTTAATATACGCACCTGTGGTCAACGACCGTCTGTGCGATTCGCGGTCAACGTGGCCTGTGCTACACGCTTTCGTACCCTGTTTCATTAGCTTGCTGTAAACGACAACAGAAATTTTATCTTCGATGTTGGCCAAGCGATCGCTCACAACTCTTCGCCAGGAAACCGCTTCGTGTCGGGTGCTACCCAAACAAACTTGCGGTTGCCTCTGGACTGGTGAAGGATAACGTATCTTGCGTTCGGTCGAACAGCACGCTGGGTTAAGCGATTTAGCATAATGTTTTAATGTACCGTATACCCGTAAACGGCACCACAGCAAGTATCGGTGAAATTTACCTCTGCCCTTACGAAATGAATTAAGGTTCACAGTAACAACTAACTTCGAGGATAAGGTTTACGTTGACTCAGTTTAACTAGCACTGTAAAACGCTACGTTACAGCAGATCACCATTAACCGATTGTTCAGATGCTTCCTGTTGGTTCGCAATATCAAATTACTTATTGTGAAAAAGCATTTCTTTAAAACGAAAGGTTTCGTTTTTGGTGCTATTAAAAAGATTAAATTATTACCGGAATCTTCCTGTAAAGCGACTGACAAGAAACATGTGTGCTTACAGTGTTATCTTTGCTTTGAGCAGAGGGCATTGAAAGTGAGCCAGCATGCGGAAAAGACCTTGGACAGTTTCTGCAGATGGGCGAAACGAATGAACCCGAGGAGTGATAATCATCCTAATCACCACGACGTGGCAGTCTTGCTCACCAGGTATTTTGCTGCACTGAATTATCTCTGCAACTTCAACTGGCTAATTTACAGTTAAAATATAGGTTTGTTTGCACGGCTATTTACGAGACTGCTCCAAAAAAATAGCGGTTGTCGCATTCCACAGGTTTTTGCTGCAATAGTACCCACTTGCCTCATTCTTTTCGTGCAGCAGTGGTCCATTTACCGTGGTTGTGTAAACATTTTCTTATTCAAACGTTGAGGGACAGACGATGGTAGGCTTAACGCATACATCACTTCGCACCAATATGTCAGTGATATCTGTCCTGATTTCATCATTTGGGAAAAAGGAAAGAAAACCGACGAAAATAGTCACGTGATAGCAGCAATTGTCTTGCACAAGCACACTGGCATTGTCCTTCCCGCAGATTTACATAATTTCTGCCTAATAGTTGTTTTTCAATGTTGAATCTAATCCCCTTATCAAACCAATGCAGTGAAGAAAATGAACGTTAAG
>JGI24158J21664_10000704_pt1 | contig 32962 bp, 24 predicted proteins | sample Ectturendosymbi3_FD_21664 | JGI IMG/M metagenome (IMG submission 21664)
CAGTTCATCAGCTGTCATTGGCTTTAGCGGACTAAGCCGTGCTTGCCCATTATTGCCTCGCTTCCTTTAATAAGTAATGCCCTTTTTCATTGTCGTGCGCTCTCGTAATCTTTGCTAATTCAAATAAACCATTAGGGACGTGTTTGTTGGGAACGCGGCGCAGCGAGACAGAGTGGTGACTGTGTTGTCGTGGCCAAGCGGTTCGACGACATTGTTACAGTTCCTTCTTGGCTTCATCAATATAGTCAACATTTCGCACCAAAACATTTTCCTTTTAATCCTTTCCACTACACGTCAGCAGCACTAACCTGTTGTTGATTGCTTTATCACCCATGGACGTTGTGAGGTTATCACTTCGTGTTTGCGTTCTTGAGGATCCTGCACTAGAACGATGTGAGAGGCCACTTCAGATCTTCTCATGTTCTGTCGAGAATTTTCTAGACGCTCAAGTGCTATCCGTTACGTCGAAACGAAATGCCCCAAGTCTTTTTTTTAAAAATGTCTTTGACTGGTTGTGTGCTTTTTGGTTGATAAAATGACAAATGTTTTCAGCTGCACATGCGCAGTGCAATGCCAAAACCACGCGGCCAATTTATAACCAAGAACATTGTTTCGGCAAGAAGTTGTCGCGATTTTTTTGTGAATTTTATCTGTAAGGTGATATTGTCCACGGCCATTGCGGGCGTTGTATTTCAAAAAATGCTTGTGACTTCTGGATGTCAGATTGGCAAGTAGAATCGTTAAAGTCGCTTTTGACATCACTCCCATGTACATCATTGCTTTGGCACGCAACTTTAACTGAGCCTACCTTGTTTAAATGTGATGACGGTAGCTATGCTTAAACCCAGCAAAGGTCTGCTGAAACTTTTTTTCTTGTCTGCTCGTAGCTTGGCTGCATAGCCAGCAGACGGTTGCCGTTAACGCCTGGCAAGTCATTGCGAAAGATTATGATTGTGAGGCCAGTCAACAAAGTCTTTTGTGTTTTCTATTGATTTAACGCCTTTCTGTTGCCACCGTTGCTTTCTGAGCCGACATCAAGTCGTTCCGTCATTTCGCATCGCTGCTTCTCAAAATAACTGAAATAGTTCGGTGTGAGTTTTTTGTGATGATAGATTGTGACTAAACCCTACCTCTCTTTTCAGTTGGATAAGTTAATATGTGGGGAACATGAACGTTTTTTCACCGTATAATTTTTTGCATGCTTGTCAAAAGCCACTAAGCGATAGAACCCTCGATTTGTAAGCAACACGTCTAAGCGGGTGAAACCTGAAAATTTTAAGACCAGGCGCGAAATTTTTGCGCCACATTTAGTGTTTCGGCTACACTAGTGACGTATCCTTAGTTAGGGCGTTCAAAGAGTTCGCTGAACGCTTTAAGTTTTGCGCTGAACATATTTTCAAATAATTTTGAAAGAATGAAAATTTGTCCTTGACTTTTCCCTCAAATTCATTCATATTTCAACAAAACCTTGCCTAATTTAAAAGAAATCCTGCCTTAATTTAAATGCTTTTTTCATGGCTGAACAACTCTTTGATTACCCACCTGTTCGGTTTCAACGACTTCGAATCACCGCAAAGGGTTCACCTCAACTTGGTGAACGCCTTGGCTAAACTCAGTAAACAAAAAAATGGAGAAGGAAGAAGCAGTGCAGTAGCATGCAGGTTTATAATCGCAAGGCATTCCATTCACCAGCCTCAAGTGAACGCTATTGGACTTGCTCATAGGCAGCAAGTTGCTCGATAGTCACTACTCACTAGTCTCTCTACACAGCTGGAGGAAAGGAGAGAAATGGCTAATACTTTAATCGTTGCAAGTGATGTAGTAAGAATATAGATGTAGACTTCTTGCAGAGATTAGGAAAAAGTGAGGAAAATTGAGTTGGAACGTGGGGTAAGTCGGAACACTGCAGCTCAGCAACAATTATATTGAACGAGTGAACGTGTGCTTCCGCCCACGGAACGCCTTGGATCACTCCAGACCTACATGTTCCAGAATAACTGAAGTGTGGCTGATTACCAATGATTTATGTTAATCCATGCTTCAACAATAACTTGAGTGTTTCAAACTTGTAGAACTTAGATCCAGTTTATGTTACTCTCTACAACAACTGCTAAAATGTGTATTGCTTTTAGTTCTTAACTGTTGCATGAATTCCAGCTTGAAATTATTTCCTTCAGCAATTATAGATTACAATTTTTGTGATAAACCACTGGCTTGCTGTTGAAGCCATCTAAATATATTTCTGCACAAAATTGCAAACATGGGTATTTCGTCATTGGTGGAAAGCAAGAACGGCTCCATCGAGTAAGTTTAGGGGGGGCGGCGATTTCAGTGATATTTGGCAGTCATTACGGGTTCACTACTGTAAAGAGATGAAGTGTACTTCACAACACTGCTGTGACAAAACAATGGACAGCAAAATGGCCTTAAATCGCGAATGCTGTTTTCCGAATTGTTCAAAATCATGGTGAAAAAAGTTACTTCGTACGTTTTAGGGTGGGCGATTGCCCCAATCGCCGTCTCTGGATCCGCCCCTGTTGGAAAGAACGCTTTCTGTCGTAGCGATGAGCGATTACTCTGCTGTCGTAGCGTTCAGTGTTTCAACTCCATTATGTTAAAATAGAATGCTGATAGTTTATGATAAATGCATGAAACACAGGTATAAATCGTACACCACTTTACCGATATAGTGAGTGCAGGACATCATACATGTTGCGTTATCAAACTCCGCCAAAAGGTTGGTTTGGAAATGCGAACAAAATGTCATATCGTGATGTCACGAACAGAGCAAACCAAATAGAAATGACCACCTATGAACCATCGGTGAACGCTCCACTAAGAAAGGTCACCGTACGACCACTGGGCTACACTACAGAACTTTCGACGTTAATTCAGTAAGAAAAGCACTACTCTTCAAATTGATGCTACAAAGTAGCACGTGACACACTTGGCAAACTGTAACGCTCATGTTTGAAAAAACGTTCGTGATAAAAAAAAAACTTAAAAAATACCCGAAAGAAAGCTGAGAAACTTTCCCGTTAGAAAAAGGCTGGATAGTTTTTCCGCTGAATGTGCTTCTGGATTTTTAGTGAAGCTCAGCCACTAGCAAGTAACTCCATATTAAGTCTACATCATTTTTTTCTGCACCTCTTTTTCTTATCTACTTTGCTTCGCTGTTTCTCTTTTATTCTGTTATTAATTTTTACTTTATGCGTCATAAAAGATGTAAGAACGACCTTCGAAGATGACTGTCTATCGAACAGAATCCTTCCACAGTTAAGAAGCAGACACTAAGAGCTCAACAGAATGTATATTTCGCCTAGTAGGTATGATCAGCTCTTATTGGAACAGAACCTCCGAATCACTACTCTGTCTCATAAACTGACGATGATTTTACCAACTGTCTCGGTCAAAGCTCCCCACCCTGTTTTCTTCCGTTGTCCAGTTTTACACGTGCTGCAAAAAGAACCAAGTTATGTTTTGCTTCCAGTCACTTGCAACTGATTTGTTCGAATAATGAATCATGTCCTTAGTAAATCTTATAGTGGACAGTTTCCAGCTAACAAACTCTTTTTTGGTCAATTGTCGAAATGTATTGAAAGATCTATCAATAGTCCTTTAATATTAAAGAAAATTTGAGAGGATTACTGATGTTTACAAGTGTTGTTTATAAAAAAACAGGTTACGTAGTTCAATTGAGTAACAACATGTTTCTTTTTTGCATTCGGAAGATGTGAAACGAGCAGGTTTTTATGAGGAAGTGTTGCCGTGTTGCCCGTAGCATGAGTGCCGTACATGTGCTATGTTATTTTATATATCGTAGCTAACACGCCTTGAAACGTCAATCTGGTCTTGTCGTTTTGTTTTTTCTTTCATATGGTGTTTGAATGCCCAAAAGCAACTGTGCATTTATACAACGGGCGCCTGTAACGTTTATTCAGCAGTAAGAATGTCAAAAAGGTTTCGGCTGTTGTTTGTAAAAGTTTTGTTGCTTGCGTGCATGAAGCGACTATAGTTAAAAATATTTTGAAAAGTTGATTGTTTTTTAATATGGACATTTGAAGTTCAAATCGAAAACCAGTTTTTCTAATTTTGTAACAAAGTTTGTGCAACGCGACACATTCGCTGGATAGAGTAGGCATCTTGCTCGATTGTAAGGTTGTGAGTGTTTCGGACTGCCTCTGTTACTGCAACACTCACTGTGTATCTTTTTCATAATTTACTCGTTAAGCGAAGACTCTGATGATTTATTCATTTCTCTTCTCATTGCATTTCGCAGCGTCTCAGACCAATCGGGTCAACTCACAGTGCAAGAAATTGCAACAAAGCCTCTGACTCAAGACCTGCTCAACCACGATGTAAGTCTGTTCTACTATGTTTGTGTCGGGGCGTGGCATTACATGCTGCAGGTCAGGGGAGGCCAACCCGCGGCACGAAGCCGCATGCGGCTCATTGCCCGGTTTCATGCAGCACTTACGTATATTGCCAGAAGTCCCACTAAATAACGTGCATAACAATAAACGCCTTGCAAAGTTCTGTCATTGTCATGTTGGCGTGAGATATTTACAATAAATTTAGCTGAGCAAAGGTATGTGTGTGAGTGAGAAAGAGATGGGGTGATGTTCATGTGTCCCCATGTGTATGATGTGGCTCTTTGCGGTAACACAATAAGAAATGAAGTTCTTGGTCTCTGACTGGTTGACCTTCGCTGCGAAAGGTCATGCAGTATTTTGGCTTCAAACGTACGTTTTGACTACAATCTTTTTGAAGTTAAATACGGTTTGACGTAGCACTTCATACAAAATTTTTCTGATGATGTTTTTCACCAAGCGTTTGGCGCCATGCGAAAACATGGTGCTGAAGTTGAAAAGTACAAATATGACCTTAGGCTTTTTAATGTATGTTTGCAAATCTGGGAGAACTCCTTTACTACTTTCGAGAAATGCATCGTAAATTATGATTTGGTAGTCAAAGACCTGGATAATGTTAATTTTTAACTTTAATTGCAAGGAAACAAAAGTGTTTACATTATCTGTACATTGTCAATGCCCTCATAAAGGTGATTGGAATTACTGTGGCAGTAGCATATTCATAGAATTTACGTAGCATCGAGCCAGGCAAACTTCATTCCGTTGCACATTGCCGTTTGGCGATGAAACTCGACTCCACCTCCTGGCAGCGGATCTTGTTCCGCATCTACAGTGTTAGTTTCATAACTGTGTTTTGCGTATGTTCAGGACTGCTACATTTTGGATCAAGGTGCCAGCAAGATTTACGTTTGGAAAGGCAAAGGCGCATCCAAAGAAGAGAAACAAGGAGCAATGGCACGCGCACTGGTAAGTGACATGCGCTTTTTTGCCAAGTAAAATTTCTGCGTTTCGCGTGCGTCCCCAAGATAACAATGCCTGGTTGTCTGCATCTGCAAAAATAACAAACTTACAAGGTATCGCGTCATCCGACCAACAAGCGCAGAAAACGCCTGTATGCATATTTGGTTTGGAGTCTGGTTCTGGTGTCGGATTGGTCGCCTTTGTTTTCTCAGAGAGCATCAACCTCCACTTGTCGGCGTTCGCGTTTCATGCCTGCATTAATAATTGACTGGACCCGTGTACGCCCACGGTATTATGCACCAAGCTTTTGCGCAAAACATCAAAAATTGTCATTAGAGATTTAAAATCACCAAGTGGTTTTTGCTTTCCTCCAGCCTCCTCCTCCAAAATTGAAAGAATTTTTACATTCTGTCCAAACCAAATCTAATGTCAGGATTGCTTTCCACTGCAATTAATCATTTTCTGTAGTTTTTATGTAATGTTGTGTATCTCGTCTGCCGAAACGGCATCGTCAGCTTGTGGTGAGACCCTGCGTAAAAACAGAATTTATCAGTGCGCGATCTTTATGCCAGCGGTTGGACAAGTGTTTGGCATGAACATTTTACTATGGAAGATTTGGAACGCCGACAAAAAACGATAAAACCTTGTAACATTTTTTCCTGAAAGGTACTACTGTGGTAACCTTTCCACTGCAAATGCATTTTTATCGAAGACAAAGTGAATTTACCGGAGAAAATTTACCGGAGTTTTTGCCATCTGTTGCTGACAAACTCGCTGGTAATATTGGTAATAATATATGATAATGACTACTACCAGATAACGACTAGGCTCCTTGAGGTCGCTTTCCAAACTGCCATGGAAACCAGCACAGAACGGTCGTTCCCTGTCAACGCCTGCTCATTACGCCGGCAACGGTTGCTGATGCCTTTCACCAATCCACCACCCAAAACACTTTGCCGTGTGAATCGAATGAACGCTTCGACTGAGATTAAACCACGATGGCATCGATTGTAGATAAAAGAAAAGGTTTTGTTCCGTGGCGAACGCATGTTGCCTTTGTGGCGTTTAATGTAATTGTCACGGCGTATGTTGCCAAATCTATAATGTCTTGTAAAATAAAGTTATTGCTGAAATCATTTTCTTTGAAAAAAAGTCCCATATCAATTTTCTATCGCCACAAACTCTCGCGTGACATTGCTAATAATCTCAGTTTCATTGATGATGAGTGACACAACAGTTGAGCAAAAGACAAGCGTGCAATTGGATTCTTGCTTCGGCCAGATTGAATGATCTGCTCATCGCTCATGCCGGAAGTCTGGTTCAACGATGACTGTGCTGATGGTTTCGCGCATGCCTCACCTTTATCACAGTTATTGCAATAGCGACAGTCAAGGTGCTTGTCACTTTCCCACGCAAGTTTGTACGAATCACTCAAGTCTGCAGTCTAGCCCCGCCCTTCCGAGTCAAACGCGACTCACGCTCATTCACTCACAGACTCACCCCGTTCTTTTTCAAAGTCTGTTCACTCTTGTTTGTGCAGTAGGAGGTGTGCAGCTTATCTCAAAAGACGAGCATACCTCTGGTTCCCGCACCTCTGTTTGCTTTTGCCTGTCAGCATCGCTGGCATGCGCGAACTGAACACACATCAGGCGCAGGCAGGGTGGATGGCAGAGTGAGAAAAGCTTCGGAAGCAAACAGCGCGCCACAGTTTCTCCGGACCGACTGCACCCTGACCTTGCCTGCAGTGCCAACGTCATTGGTACAGCGTTTTGTGTCCCCGCATTCCTTTGAAAAAAGACTTTTCTTCACGGCGTTTTTACGTTGCCGTTGCGTTGTAGATCTTGTGCAGGGTTTCTCAACCGGGGCCCTTGTTTCCCCTTGGGGGCCACAAGCAGAGGCCTTTACTGCGTAGCTCTGCCGTGATATTGCAAAACCCTGTTGATGAGCAGGGGGCCGCAAGTGTTGACAGTCTTTGGAAGGGGGTCACAAACCATGAAAGGTTGAGAACCACTGATCTAGTACTACACCTTGGAGCATAGATCGTTTTGTCTGCGATTTGTGCAGTCGGTGACTTCCGCAATGATCTTAGTATTGCATACAGTACTTAGGCGTGATGGACGATTTTTTCAAATATTCAAAAATCTTAGGAATGTTGTGGGAAATATACACCCAGTGCAAGCCCCCACTAGGTTTTTATTCGTGACATGCGTTTCGCCCAAGCGCACAACACGTCACTGCAGCGTTCTAAAGCAACCAGCGTCTTGATTTTCCAGCCTGCTTAGTCTTTCTCGCCCAAACAAAATAACGGCTTCATTCTTACTTGGCTTAAATTGTTTGGCAGGGCTACATCCAAGCGAAAGGCTATTCTCACCACACGCAAGTGGAAACAGTTCCTGACGGAGCGGAATCCGCCATGTTTCGATCTTTGTTCAAAAACTGGAAGTCGAAATACGATACAGTTGGACGTGGCAAAGCCCACACAAAAGGGCGAATCGGTAAGCGGGAAAATCGAATTTCTGTGGCATGAACTACTCATCTCCCTTTTTACAATTCAGAATGAGATTTGGAAAAGATATGTAATGTAAGATTGGTTAACTTTGAAAAATTGACACGCTTATGAGCGAAGTTGGGGGAGCCATTGCCTCCCTGTAACTTGCTGGCTCCCGGTGCACCCCAAAACGTTCGTTTGACGGGAGAGAAATGTCTACTTTACTTTGTTTTATTAATGTAATTGACCTCCAGAAACGTAAGAAATAAGATGTTATGGAAGCATTAGGGCCCCTCAAATAAATCTGTCTGGTTCTGCTTCTGGAAGCGCTGAAAATAGCTAAGATCCGGTAGAACTTCAATTTGGAATGGTTCACTCACTTTATAAAGATTTTCACACAACGCCCAGCATCGCGCTATATCGGTTCATTCGTTACAGTTTTCCTTTGCAAGTGATTTCTGTTTTTTTCCAACTTAGACATGTAATTTAATTGGAAACCAACACGTACAGTATTTCCAAGTTGTCAAAAAATGAGCAGTTTTTGCTCAATGAAGCTGTTTCAGAAAGTAATTCTCAACAGTTTTTTGAAATCGGGTATCAGTGTAAAAGCTTTAATATTATCACCAGTCTGCATCGTGCTGTAGGTCGCCACAATAAATGGAAGAAACGGCGGAGTCTTACGTTTATCAGTGTTAAAGTCTGTAACATAAGCAGTCATGTTGCTCCCGTATGGTATTTTAGTGCTTGACGGTTTGTTTCAAAATACGTCGTGTACATTCCACATCCGAGCACATTTTGTCATCGGTGTTACTAAAAATAGCATCAAATAATCCTACCCTTTTTTCACACGTCTCACCTGGCATCCCGCTACGCACTCGAGCGTTGCTGAGTCGTTCTTACATCACAAAACAAACGTAGGGTGTGGTGACCGGCATCAATATTTTTTACCGTATAAGGCAACCGATGTGTGGTCATGCATCGGTGATTTGTGAGGCGGTAATTGATTATTAACTACACTGTCGCATCCCATCGACACTGCCATACATTACTGCGCTTCATTCCCGATGTTATGCAGAAAGTTCCAGTAATTTCCCAACTCTTGTTCTGTGAGTTGCTCTTCACATTTAGCTGTTCATAAACGATTTGGCGATCTTTTCCGTCCTGACTGATCGTTGTTTTCTTTTGTAAGATTGAATATAGAAAGGTCACAAACGACTGGCATGCATCGATCTTTAGTTCCCCATCCTGTTACTGCGTATTCATTTCAAGCGCACAACTTTCAAATGAATGGTTTTGTCTGTATGGCCTGAGCTGATTTTCGTTTACATACCGCTTTTTGAAAACGATACACTTGTTTATACAAACCGCCTTTACGTAAATGATATTTGTAGGCAACCTTTGTATGAAGGTCCTGCTTGGCACAAAATTGACTCTTTGGGTCTGCACCTTCTGTAAAGGCCGGTTGGGGAGAATACTCACAGTGAAACCAATAAAATTATCAACTTAAGAACAAGCTTATTTTGACTAGCGATTGATGCTTATTCTGCCCAGCTATGCCTAAAATGTCATTTCCTAGAAACCACGATAAAGGGCAAATGAAGGTATTTTGAAGACTGACGCAAGCCTTATAGCCTTATAATAAACCTGCCTCGCTTGAAAAACCTAAGCACATGTTTTGTGTGCATGGCATATACTGCCGCACCAGCTTTTTTAATCGAGATATCTGCAAAGAAAAAATGAGCTCGAGCGTTTTGACCAATTTTGTCTCTGCGCTTATCGATTGTTGACTGGTTTGCCGACTGTTCCGAGACTGTATTTATTTTTTCGTCGATTTTTTTCGTGTATTTATTTTTTTATTCAATGCATAAACTCTGAATATGGTTGCTGACGTAAGGCGGATACCATCGTCATGACTCCTACTTTTTTGAGTTCGATTGCTTAACAGTCATATATTTTGATTGCCACGAGAATCTGCGAATGCTGTTCGTGGTTAGTGCCAATGAAAGGTTGAAAATTTAAAATGTTTGCTTATCAATCTTGCTCCAATATTCATTGGAGTATATGCGGTTACAGTTTAAACGACGTGTTTCAAAGTTGCAAAATGCGTTTTATTGTTCTTTTGAGTAAACATTCAATCAAAGTAGAATTATTTGTTCATTTTATTCCTTCAGCTAACCTTGACGTGGGTTAACTTCTGATAATTTTTTTCAATTTTATCCAATCGTCAGGAGTAAGACCACTTGGCGGTGCCGAAACCTTAATTCCTTGGCGTTTCTCTTATATTGACAAGGTAGCGTAAATTTCTGCGACAACTGCTGTATATCTTCTTCCAGCAAGTGTCGCTCACGTCAAATTCGATGCAACGACTATGCACGCTCAGCCTGAAGTTGCTGCTCAGCAAAGGATGGTCGATGATGGATCGGGAGAGATAGAGGTGGGGATTTGAGGAGAACGTTATGGACCGATTGTCGCTCACTGTTTTGACTGAGCAGCGCATGTGGTTCTTTGCTGTTGTGAACGCAAGAACAAAGCTTCTGTTTTATGTAAAAAGCAAAAACGTTCGAACGTTTTCGCATTAAGTTGGCATTTTTAGCTCACACTGTGGATGTTTCCGCAGCATTTTCCAACCAAATAAGAAAATTTCACGCCACGACAATTTACAAAGAACAATAAGTTTGATGCTGCTGCCGAAAACATCTCATACCTTCACGTTTTACAGTGCCACTGAACAAATTGCAGCAAACCTAATTATTTAATGCAAGTCAGCAGCACCGTTAAGCACTCTTTCTGGAACGTTTGATTACATTTTATTAGAATAAGGAAATGGCGTCAAAGTTTCGTCGCGACCATGTAGATACCAACCTTTGCCACCCAAGCATGCTCTGATATCCATTTTCGTTGCAACGGTTTATATCTTACCTTGCACGACAAAGATGGCGGAAGTGCTCGTAACCGAGTAGTTCATGTCATTTACGCGCTTCGTCTGTCGTCGTCGTTCTGTTCTTCCTGATGGTCACCGTTGAAAGGCATTTTCTGCTTCTTTGGCAGCGACTTAATTACGCAATTGCTTAATGCACGTCCGTCCAATGACACGCTGCAGTTCGTCGCTGTCGCTTCCTATTGGCTGGCTCAAAATGCAAAGTACTTCTGACATCATTTTCCGGGAAATGCCATTCGTTTTTGCCAAACTAATCTCGGTATCGTGCCCAGTGTTATTTGAAAACCACTTTTCTGCATGCGCCTTGCTCAAAGGTCATCATACATTCATTTTGTGATGTGATTAATTTTCATATTACATATTTCGGTCGGGATCGCGTTACAATTTGTTACTTGACCATCCGGACTCGAGACCCTTTGGCCTTTTCATGCCCCTAGTAACCTCAGAAAAAATACATTTTTGTTGTTGTCCGAAGCATACATTTTTATGATAAATGCACGGTTTCACGCAGCAATTAAAGCCGTATCATAAATAGTTATGAGCGAGACAGTGCACACGGCGTACAAACAGTCGTCACGTTAACGACAGGCTAGACTTGCTGACTGCATTGCGTGACTTGCTTCTTTATATGTGTCTGCTGAGCAGGAAGAAACAAACACTTCGCCAAAACCGAAATATGATTTTTGGGTGTTGCGGTTCCTCGTCGATGTTGGACTTCATTTTGTGTGTGCGTATTTTTTCCTAAAGCAAACATGATGTATGTAAAGTCCGGTAGCTTATGTAAAATTAGTGTTTCTAACATCCTTGTTTGAGGTTACCTCACCGATATTGTCTTGCTGTTGTCAATGGTCTTTTCTAAAAAAAAACGATGTCCGAGGGTTGTTACCGGTTGTCATGGATACAATGCAACTATCGGTGCAATTCATGACAGCAGCCTTTCCGAAGTTTAAGAGGATCAAAATTATCTTGGGTAAAACACATGTTTGAATGTTGAGTTCAATTATTTTTAGGACTAACCAGCAAAGCTTTGGTCTTGTTGCAAAACTGCCCCGGCTTTGCGTTAAAAAAATCTTTGCACGTTTTTTCATAACTCGTTATATTTTTTAAGCATTTCTGACCATTTTCGTTGCTTCATCACAGATCTGGAGAATTGAAGGCAGTGAAATTGTGCCCGTTGACAAATCCACCTACGGCCAGTTCTATGGCGGCGATTGTTACCTCATACTCTACACCTACTTGAACAACAACAAGAAAGCATACATTATCTACTATTGGCAGGTAAGTTATAGAAGAGCAGGCGGAAAACAGCGTTTGTCAACTTAAGGCGGTTGTTGTGATAAAGTCCTCAGTTTGTTTGCAAGTTTGATACGTTAGCGAAATCCTGAAATTGTGCTTCACTTTCTTACCTTTTTGTGTGTAAAGACATCCCTGTCCTTTTGCTTTTTCGTGTGGGACCGACAAAGATTGTGGCAAGCATGATAACCTGCTATCCACCTGTTTGCCTTTTTCCTGTAGTCGCCTTCTGTTGTGCTTCTTGCAAACTGCAATTAGCAACGTCCTACAACCGAATATATAAGTTGCAGAAGCGAATTACCAAAGTTTGCTTGTGTACGTTGCTTCATTCGTTGCGCTGAAGGCGTAATTAGAAAGTTTGATGTGCAAAATATGCACTGATTTTCTCATTGCAGTTGATAAATGATTGTCATTAAGTCTGATATAATGAATGTCAGAATGTGTGTTTTCTCATCGCCTTGTGCTGTCGCTTTCAAAGTTTTTTACACCGCAGTAAATCTCTTCGGGTTTATTACGCGATCTGTCAATTTTCGCAGCGTTCGCCCTTGACTCTTTCTGTCTCGTCTCCTTTTCAAGTGATGGCAAGCGGAAGCCTCTTCCGATCCTTGCTTAATAATTTATCGGCGCACTCGCCTCTTACTTTGAAACTGTAAATAATTCACATCTAATCCCGTGGTACTCAAAAGCTTAACTTCTCTAGTCTCCGCATGTGATTTCTTGCCACCGATGCGCATTGGTTTGTCTTGGCCAGAACACATCTTAGACACAAGCTGATCTTTGGGTTCGGGCTGTTTCCGTTGTGGTGTTTTGTATACCCTGAGTCAAAAAGCTGTCTGAAACGAAGTCGTGGTTTTGGGTCTGCCAATAAATATATCCTTTGAAATGAGTTGCAAATTTCCTCCTCACGCAAAAGCTTTTTTTACAAAAAAATGCTCTTCGGTGTATTTTAAGTTGACAAGCTGCGAAGCCTGTTGGTTGTTAGGCTTGAAAAAAACCCGGGCGCAAAGTAAACTTTAAAATAGGAAGGATCGTGGTATTTTGCAAATGATTCTTCGCAGCTTTCATTCCATCAAATATTGATTTCGACTTTCACCCGCATTTCACCTCCCCCAACCTTATGGGGCTACTTCGGCGTACGTCCTTGTTTTCCATTTTGCTGTGGCTCTGGTTTCAGTAAAAAAACTGAGCAAGTCACACGTTTTTGTTTTTTGTCTATTCGTTTCAATTGTGCACCTAAACTTTTCATGACCAGGGCCTGCAAGCAACCCAGGACGAGATAGCAGCCTCCGCATTCCAAGCTGTGGCGCTTGATGATAAGTATGACGGAGCCCCGGTGCAAGTTCGCGTCGTAATGGGCAAAGAACCGAAACACTTCATGTCGATGTTTAAAGGAAAACTGATTATCTTCGCGGCAAGTCGACTTGGTGTTGTTCTTCAAAGTAGTTTTTGTTTTTGAGCTTTATTCGTTTTCACCGCACGGATTGAAAGGTAGGTTTCATTTACTTCACTTTAGTTCAAACCAGTCCTGATGATAATGAAATGAATGAGCTCCAACAGATATCTACCTGTCTCCTTACATTATCGAAATGTGCTACTACTATATATGGTGATAGTTACTGAAAGCTCGTATTCACAAAACTTCAAGACGCTATAAAAGTAGTTAAATATACGTCAATCAGAATGCAAATTTGTGTTTACGCGTGTTTTGTGCTGACGAGCGCTTACAGTTGATGTCCTGCTGCACAACTGCCTGTCATATCAAACGGGAAAACGTGTATAGTTTTCAGTTCACTGCGCTGACTGTAACTTCCATGCGACTTAACTTCAAGTTTGGCTGCAGGGTTGCAACATTTTTGAAGTTTGACTTATTTTCGAAGTGCACAAAATGTATTTTTGTGTGTGTGACTTAGGCAGTTGTCAGTACAAAGAAAAATCTGAACATTTTCATACTGTTGAATTGTCTTGATATTTTTTCCAAAACTGGATTTTGCGTTTCGCCTAACCGTTGCTTGTATCCATCAGGGCGGAACCTCCAGGGAATCCGGCCAATCAGAGGCAGCCGACAACAGACTCTTCCAAGTGCGCGGAACAAGCGACATGAACACAAAAGCATTTGAAGTCAAAGTCACGTAAGTTTTTACTTTAGATCTGGAATTCTGAAGCACCTTTTCAGACGTCTTTTCTTAAATATCTGCCTCTTATGCTTATGTGCAACTTTGTTTTCCGATTGTTAATTTTGGAAAAGCGATATTTAAATCACACGCCCCGCTAGTGCGTCAGTTTTTCACATATTTACACGCAAATACTGGAGAAATTGTGTTTCGTTCTAAAAAGAGGTCAACTTCTCTTTGTCCAGTAGTTTAGCATTTTGCCAGTGCACTGTATTGCATGTTCGTTGCGAAACCCAAGTTCGCTGTTATTGCCAGCAACGCAGTGGAAATATCTGGAACACGTGACGTATATTTCCGTTATAGCAGCAGCGAAATACAACCGCCAGAACCTGACACGGCTTTGACAGCAAATTTGTTGCATACAGTGGCTCATCGCTCAATTCAAACGACGTTTTCCTCTTCAAAACTCCATCTAACATGTGGATGTGGTGTGGGAAGGGATGTAGCGGCGACGAAAGAGAGATGGCAAAACGTGTCGCTCAAGTCATTTCTTCAAGGTCAGTGACGCACGCCAGAGATCGAGCATGCGCTTTAGTGCCGTATACTTGATAGAGATTGAATTGCGATTTTTATGCACGCCTGTAGGGTCTTGATTCTCATCTCAGAAGTTGCTTTTGCTTTGTCTCTGGATCTGGATTTTTCTTTTAAAATCGATGTTGGAGCTTTCTTTTAAAATCGATGTTAGAACGATGTTTTCTTTTAAAATCGATGTTAGAACTTCACCTTCAGTGATCTTCATCGGCAATGCACGAACTTCGTGTTCTGTTGCCCATATTTTAATTAGTGCTCTTGGGAATGTGGTTGCCAGGCAGTCTTGACAGGTCTCTGTTGAAGAGGTCGTAACGATAAAAACGCTTTGACCTTTTTTGAAGACTTGGTGATAATCTTTTATTTTCAATCCGAGGTCTATGAATGTTTGGCAAAATATTCAAAACCTTGAAAAAATTTCCTGTTAGTATAAACGAAAGTCGCTTGCAAAATGTAAACTTTATTTCTCGCTGTGTTACCAATGAGTTTTGACTTAATCTTTTCAGTCACTTGTTTGTTGCTTAAAAACGCTTTGACCGAATTTATCCAGTATATGTGAGTTTGGACACGTTAATGTGTTTTTTTGGTCCCGGTTAAACAAAGCGTGTATACCACTTTCCGGGTGTGATGATGCTCCCGTTTCTGGTGACAAAATTAGTCATTTTTATCTAAATAAATAATTGGCTGTTTCGGAGAAATCTAATGCTACTGATTGCTCCACGTTTATTAGCAGAACTTCAGCGTAAAAAGCAAACATATAAAAAAATTTGGACTTACGCTTCACAAAAACTGGGCAACCCTGTGTTTATCCAAGCTCTGAATTGCTTAAGTAAGGCGCGGCAATGTTCAAGTAAAGCGTAATGCTGAGGAAAAATTGCGCATTAGATTTACAGCGCAAGCCAATCTTTTTCAGTATTTTGACAACCAAACGCAACTGGTTTGTTTCCATTGACAGTGTAACATCGACATGTCTGCGATGTTTTGGTTTAAATCCGTTTGAACGTACTTTACGTCCTCTCTTATTTACAAATCTTGTTTCTGCGTCTGTGAATGATTGAAACCATAGGCATTGTTTCAAAGCGGGAGTAATAGCGATCGTTGCTGTACATATTAATTACAATAAACAAAATGGCCCTTTATAGAGATGTGCAAATTAACTGTATAGAAATGTGAAACTTAACTCTATCCGTTCTATTCCGTCATGCCCTGCAAAAGCAAAAGCTTCATTTCGTTTCTTTCCACGCCACAGCTTCGTGTTCGTGACGTTTGCGTGACGTTACACTTGCGCGCGTTTTCCAGTGTAGCTCGTTGAGAATTTGTCGTGACGCAAACACTTTACTTGCTCTAGATATTTCGTAAAGTTCCTGTTCTTGTTTTAGAGAGCTAGAGACGATCTCGGAAGGAAACGAGATCAACGCTTTCTGGGCCGCACTCGGAGGGAAAGTACCCTACGCCGATTCTGCGAAACTCCTGGTAAGGGTTTCTGTTCTCTTCATCGCCATTCCATGGCGGCTGTATGACGTCCATCAAGATCGCCTGTTATTCACTACCTAACCTGTTTCAATGATGAAGTCGCTGGATCAAGCATTACAACTGTTTATGGCAGTAATTGCAGTTTTCCAACTACTGTATCATCGGTATGGAAATGTAACTTGCAGCCCTTGCCGCCGAAACGAAATTTTGTTTTGCTTTTGCATATGCGCTGAAAGCAAATCATTTTCATCAAGTTGAAAATCTTGAAGGACAGAATTGGCCAGCGCTTGCCTAACGGTGATAACAATAAATTATCATTTTTCATGAACAATTTCAGGTTATTTTTCATCGACAAAATTTGACTGTCATCAAAGTATTTTTATCAGGATCTGACACAAAACAGCGACTTAATTACATTTCTTATTTATTTGTCAAAAAAATTAGTCGCCGTGTATTCCTCACATGACAGAGATATGCCACCACAGAAACAGCTGAAGCTGCTATGCGCGAGAAATACACCATCCAAAGACAGTCAATCCATGTCTGACACCCCGTTCTCAGTTCACTTGCTGTGGTTATGGTGCAACCAGGCGGTGAACAGCCGGGCAATTGCTCCCCGCAATTTGTTTTCAAAACCATGTGTAGTTGTTACGCAAAACAACAAGTTACAAACATCTCCCTCCCCCGAAAATCAGCTGGTTGCGGCCCTAGATGTAACGAGAGTTGTGCTGGGCAACTTTTTTTAGAAAGTAGAAAAACATGACAAGTATTTTTTTTATTTTTTATATCTTGTAGGAGGAAGACAGCATGGAAGATCCTCGGCTCTTCGAGTGCTCGAACGCGACTGGAAACTTCAGGTGCGAAGAGATCTGCAGCTTCTCTCAAGAAGACCTCGATGAAGATGACGTCATGCTGCTTGACGCGCACTCAGAGGTGATGTACTCTCGAAAAGATATTTCGACGAATGTGTTGAATGCAACAAACGCTTTGCACATTCTTTGTCCAAGAAAAAGCTGAAAATAATTTTTACTTCGTAACTTAATACACGAGTTTCAAACGTGGACACGTTTTGTTTGTATATACATTATAACTCTTAGCAATGTTCTATCAGTTGTGAAATGCTTTTGACTGGCATGAAGCCTTGCACACTTTTTTCCCTTAATTTGATGTACCCTGAGAATCAAAGGTTCATTTCCGCGATCAACTTGCTATTCGCTGCTAATTTTGTTGCGTGACGAACACATAAAACTTTCGCCTACGACTTCACGCTGCACTCAAAATTAATGCATAATGTTTTCTTCGAAAGGCTAATTTTTGTTGGAAGGCTTGTAATTGATAAGACTGAAAAAAATAAAGGGATTTTCATGGAACACTGGGCAAATGCAAAATTTTTCTGAAAGTTTCGTATGTTTGGTTTTGAACTGATATAACTTTTACTGCGTTTCTTGTACAGTAAGCCATGCTCTTTTTTGTTTTGTTTTCCATTTATCTGCACGATTATTGATTGAAAAGGTATTAAAAGCTTGCTACTGCGCATTTTTGGATGAATATTTGGAGTTTAGAATAATAGGAAGATGTGAAAATGCTTTATTAGTTGATGTACTTTTACCAACAAACGAAAAGCTACAAAGTTGTCGCCATCGAAGGTCTGAGTGTTTGCCTCTGCATTTGTTTTATAACTTAGTATGTGTAAGCTCAGAAACCTCAAAAATTGTGACGACTAAGGCAGTCAAGCATTTTATGTGCATGAGCAGCTTGGGAAGTTACTTATGCTCTTACATGCGTTAGCCATCAGTTGTTAATTTCAATATTACAGATTTATCTGTGGATCGGAAAAGGTGCAAACGACCAAGAGAAGAAAGAAGCAGTTGTGGCTGCAATCAACTACCTGCGAACCGACCCAACCGCTTCCCGCGACCCACACACACCCATCGTAACAGTCAAACAAGGGTTCGAGCCCCCTACTTTCACAGGGTGGTTCATGGCTTGGGACCCTAGCAAATGGAGTGTGAGTTTGCGTTTTTTATCGTTTTTTGGTCGGTTCCGATATTTTTTCGTGATGAATCGATCCTTTTGAAACATTCTTTAAAGTAGTGCGAGCAAGAATTCCCTTGGAAAGCATAGTATTTAAATAGCCTGTTTCCGTATAAAGGACAGCTTAGCTGTTAATAGTTTTCCGGACATTCTGTACCGGATTCCACTTTTGCGATTCTGCACCCATCAAAAATGTTTTTGAGAAACCATCAAAACGTTTTTGCCTTTCACATTCATTTTGTTCTATCTGACTGCCAATGAAGCAGAGTTTCAGATATCTTGAGGCAATCTCCTGTTTTCAATGCATTTACGCATCTGTAGCTCGGAATTAAGGGCCTTTGTACAACTCACCTTAACTGACGTTTGAGGGAAGTCCTTACCATTAATCATTTTTGTGTACAAGTGCGATCTTATTCACTGAATCCCTGAAGATACGTACAGCTACACTGGGATGGTTTGTGTAAAGCTGTTGCTTGGCGCGCCCTTCGCTTATAAGTAGAACCTCTTAAGCTTGTGTTTGGAAGTGAACAAAATGTGCAACTGAAGTCAACGAGCCGTCCATCTGACAACAAAATAAAGTTCAGACTTCATGATGTAAACCAGTTTTTAATCTGCTATGATCGGGTCATCGCTTGATTTGCTGTTGCATGTTGTGACGTCACAGTTCTTCTGTGACGCAGGGCAACAAATCCTACGAGGACCTGAAGAAAGAGCTCGGAGGAAATGACGAACTGTTCGACTCCGTCCTGGCGTCCGCCATTCCCAAGCAAGTTGTAGCCAAAAAAATCGTTGAAGCTGTTGCAAATGGTCTTCGCGGCGATTTCAAAGTTTATTCTTACGACCAACTGAAGGCCACAGCAGATGATCTTCCTGATGACGTCGACAAGACCAGGAAAGAGGTATAGGTTTCTTTTCTTGATTATACCTAGGGCAGAAATTTTGATGAAAAAAGACAGAAAGGCCTCCTCAGAACGCACTTCATTTTCCATGCTGTCCGCATGATAAAGTACTCTATTTGTTGGGACAGGGGAAAGCTAGAAACCTTTGCGCTGCCAAAGGTTTAGCTGTGAAATGTCAGCATACAAGTCATGTGCGTTGGAAATAAGTCGACCATGACAAGCTTCGCATCACAATCTTTTTACGTTTTCAATTTGAAAGTTTTCAATACCCAGCTGCGGATTATCATAGACAACAGTCTTGCGTCAATCAAACTTTTAAGTTGTGTTTTTTAGAAGCTTCATGAGGATTGTTAAGCACAGTAAAACAAATCACTGCATGTTGCACCACTGCTGTCATAATGCGCACTTTCACCCAGGCGCACATCAATTACCTGCCATTAAAATCTTGCAAACGCGAAAGTCACAGTGCATGTGATGGACAGTTGTAGGATTTGTCACTGGCGGATTGTTGGGGGCACTTGTCGCCGATGTTCATCTGTATCGACTGTTTTCTGACTTGCAGTTGTTCATTTGTGGACAAGTTTAGAAATATTTACTCGTGCTGATGATGACAGCAGTGGTGCATTAAGCAGGCTAAGCATTTTCTTACGACGCCAAGATCGAAACAGGCACCAGAAAATTGAGCAAAGTGTGACAAATTAATGAAACAAATGAAGATCTGTAACAAATTTGGCATAACTAGAGAAAATTGATCAAAACGTACTGTTTCTTGATCATGAGTGACCTAAAAACACTTTCTTAAAAATTAAAGAACATTTAATAAGTTGGAAAGTAACAGTTTTGCTGAGAGATAATGAGACAATGAAGTGAAGCGTTTGACACAAAAGGGACCTGGTTTGTAGTGGAGCAAGCAGTGATAAAAGGTGGTCGTTTTTATTTGCCATTGATGCAATGTCGCCATTGGTGCAACTTGCGTCTAAACTTTCACGTACTGTATAAAACATTTTTTGTGGAGTTTTGTGCTACAATAAAGGCACACACTCGCGTTGCCTGGTATTTCAACCTCGTCACGACTTCAATTCATCTCTTCCTCTAATAAACAACTTCTGATTATCCAATTGCCTCTTCGAGGTGAAGCTGCTTGTTTTAATTTTTAATAAGTTATCAAAAAACTCGGGCAAGCCCCATGAATGCGCTGCACTTCCAGCAGCGTTACTTCAGCTAACCGCCATTTAGTGTCAGTGCACATAGCATCTTGATGGTGAAAAAACAACTGTAATCATTACTTCAATCGAACGGGTACTTGCAGAGAAAGCCAATTCGTCTAAAGCAGTGCTACTCAAGCTTTTTATACCGTATTCCACATTGATATTTTGGAGGGCTTTTTATAAGATTTTGCTGCAAAATGGCTGTCAAACATATCTACTTGATATTTGGTCGCAAATGCAGTCAACAATCAGTCGATTGTCCAGCAGTCTAATAAGCAGTAAACATTGCTACGTTCAAACCACCTAAATAGCTTATTTCTGGATCGTACAGAGAAAACAGCAGCCTACTGTTCAAACTCAAAATGCTGTTCACCTGTATTCGCTTTTTGGCCTGTTTCACAGCTTACCGTTTGAGAAGCGCCGATCTAAAAGATTGTTTGGCTAAGACAAAGCAATGTCGCTTAATCTTTCTCGACATAGCGTAAAAAACAACTGATTAGAAAGCTCTTATGCACTAAAACAAAAAAAACGGTACAGAACTTGCTAAGTTCGGAATTTGAGTTCTCCTTCAGTGCAAGAAACTGGCGATTGGAAGTATCCCTGGTCGTCTGTGTGCGAACTTACGCGCACAATTCGAGAACAATGCTGGTTTAGACAAAACTACTGATCAAAATTATAACAATTTCATGCAAACACACTTTCTAAACTTTTTTTCTTCAGATGCATTTGAATGACGAAGAATTCTCAATTGTATTTGGAATGAACAAGCTGGAATTCAACAACTTGCCCGCCTGGAAGCAGACCTCACTGAAGAAAGCGAAAAGTCTTTTCTAAGATCCAAGCAGGCGCCTTGTCTGGGCTTGTTTTAATTCAATGTATATGTTTGTTACTTCATCGTTGCAAGACTCCGTGGACTTTTTCGATGCATTCCAATAATGGTTGACTAACTACTACGTACAGCAGTTCACTTAATTACTGGCATCATAGCTTTTATTTTCCGACACCGTGATCCAAGTTCGGTGCAGTACAATCCCTTGCCTATTTTCCGCGCTGTGGAACCCAAGTTCGTTTCTTGCAGTCATTCTTTATCAGTTAATTTTCGGTTACAAAACACAAGCATTTAGTTCATCCAGTAATCTTTGTAACACACCCTGACACGGCTTGTTATTTGTTACAAGTTAACCCAACACATTCCAGGGTATGTGATCTCATTTTCTACTTCCAAAAATTGTCGGTACTACAAGAATCCAACAGTCACATTCCCGTTAATCCTCTACCTTTCTGTGGGCCACTTTGCACCATACTTGGCGACAGTCTTCATTCACGCGCCCGTGGTACTTTTGTCCATGCTTGCTTATTTGTTCAAGCTTTTAACCGACAGCATTTAAAAGTTGCGCAGTGTTTCCTGCTGACAATTCCAGCGAAAGTGTTTCGCTTTCCGTTACTGTTTCCTTGCTTTTGCTTCAAAAGATGCGTTGCAATTTATCCAACTGTGGTTAAAAAATCTATCCCAAAGTGTAAAGCAATTCGCGTATACGAACGTACGACTGTAAAACCTGTTACTGTGGCAAACCTTGTCGATTTGCGACTAGAAAAGCTTGTGTATATAATGTGTTTTCGCTGTAAAGCGGTGAACCCGATTATATGACCCATTATACGAAACCTGCACTGAATTTCCCCACTGTACTTGCAACAAAAAATCAATAGCAGTTTTGACAACTCTTAAAACTTGGCACAAGTCCTCAGGGTGTCAAGAATAGTTGCCTGAAACAGGAAGCAGACGCAGCAGTTTCCTAGCAAATGCCGCTGAATGGCGGAAAGTTAGTGCTGTTCATTTTGTAAATATGTGCTTTCTGCTGGTGTGCAAACGCCTCCGTGATTTCATTGCTACTATTGTTTGTGATGTGCACTTCCATTGCAGCTGCTGTGTAATTGAAAAGCAGTGTAAACGTGCATTCTTCAATGTTTCCTTTATTGTGAATGTGACTGCTCGAAGTATTAAAATTGTGTGTATTTACAATCATTAGCGGGATCATAATTGTTACTTTATGTTGCTTGTTTTGTTGATTATTTTTCCGAATCACGAAATAAAGAACTTAGAGAAAAATCTCGGGTCACATGCTCTTCGTGCTTGGCTCTTTTAGTTTCCCAGAATTACTTCTGTACCTCATAGTAATAAGGGCACAGTATTTGCCATTGACAGGTTACGACAATACTCTTTTTATGGCGCTAAAGCTTAAAAAAACTGTTGGCGAATTTTGAAATATTTGGCGTGGTAGAGTTTAAACTGTTCGCGTGTTTGCGAAAAGCCACTCCCACGCTCTTTTTTGTGAAGCCCCGTGTCTGTCATTCATGAAAAAAAAAATTTTTTTGCCAATAAGTTTACGTTTGTTTTTTCAGGGACAATGGGGCAACTTTTGTTTAGCGCGTTGCAAAACGTACCGCGGTCCTAAAGAGCTGATAGTAAGAAAGCGGGACACATTAGAATTTAACTTGCAAATTCTTTATTGCGCAACAAAATATGTAGTGACGCATAAAAATGTCGCTTTTCACAACACTTTAGCGATCGCGTAGTTCACAACAACAACTGCGAAATGCGAGTGCCGCAATCAGCAAAGCGTGTCTTAGATTGGGAAAACAATCCGTGAAACGAAAGCAGTTGAGAGGCTGACCTAGTTAAGTGCGAATACTGCGCATTTGCTTAGGCATATTCGTGAATTCACGGCGTATCACAGAGAACTGTTTGATCAACCATAAACCTGTTCGACCTCCTGCTTAAAATAGTATACCAAGAATATTTCCAGCAAACATCAGACGATTCAGTCCAAACGACACACCGTGCTTGCTTTCATTTCCATGACATAGCAAATGGTGTTGCCCAGTCCAGGGACAATCGATGTCTGCTCCCCTCACAAGATTAGCATGAAGTCGACCAAAATTCTAAAGCATTGATTTTGTTTATCATGCTAGCAGACAAAGAATGGTGTAAAGCTGAAACATTTTTGGAGTAGGCAAGTGCACAAAGCAAATTTTGAATTTGACAACGTAGAGCAGGCGTAAATGCCGACATAGCACTGGATGTGTTGTACTTGTATCTGTCCGATATAGCGCTTGGTGAGCTAAATGTAGCCTATCCGATTTAGCGGTTTGTGTGTTTTTTCGACATAACCCGAAATTTATTGTTTTTACGAAGCAACATGTTTCTGGCAAACGAAACAAAATGCTGCGTCTTTTTTACCGGAATATTCTAACCAAGGAAGTTTACCACATCAGCCGGTCTTGAAACTTGTAGTGAGCCCTCGGAAATGCAGGTTGATGGGGGAGAACTCCGCGATGGAAGATGCGCAGGGCATAGTTCAAACACTTGCTTCTCCCGACTATCTCTGACCCCAGTGGTGTAGGAGGCAAGCGCACCCCCAAAATCTTTGATTTGTCGAAAATCCGGGAAAAATCCCTGAAACTTGGGGCAAAACCCCTGAAAATCCGAACAAAATCCTTATATGTCTAGGCGAAATCTCTGAAAATCTGAGCAAAAATGGTGCCCAACATTGTTTGACTTCCAGAAATGGCGCCCAACGTTTGCAGAAAATCAAATGAAGACCTTTTTGGGGAAATTTTGGCAAAAATCCTTCGCACCCCCAAAAATTTGCTTGCTCCTACACCTATGTCTGCCCTTGATGGCCTGCGTTGTAACTGCAATATATCTTGCGATTTGCGCGTCTGTTTTTTTCCTATTCTGTCAGAAAATGAAGCTGTCCATCATTTCAAGAGTTAGCACCAAAAAAGGAGGCTCATTAGCATAATACAGCTGACTGGGTAGAGGCTAGATTGCATTCGTGATTCCCAGGTTAGCAATTTCTGCTGATTAGTGAAGTTGGCACAAAACTGCGAAAACAAGAAACTGTTCATTGTTCGGAATTAGAGAAGAGCACACGACTGGTTGGTAATTGTTATTGATATACGTTTCCATTGACTTTCTGCATTTCGTATAATATAAACTATTTTCAGGTAAGCTATGTATCTTCTTGTGAGCGCTGCATGGTGGACTTTTTCAATGATAATTTTCATTCCTACGTTTGTTCAAGTTTCAGTGCAAATTGAGAGTTTCGAAGAGCATGTTCTGGAAACTTCGTAAATTAAACAGATAGGACATGTATTATTAGCTGAGTGAATTAAAACCATTTCTGTGCTCTGTCCGACAACAAAAATCAGAGTAAAGTATAGACATCAGAAAAACATAGATTTAGCTTATATTTTCCAACATGCTCAACTGCTACCACAAATTATAAAACTGCTACGAAACCAAATGTTGCTGTTGAAAAAGATAAATTTACGAGCTAAAGTTTTGACAGCTTGCATATTTATCTTCAGTGCAAAGGGTTCAGAATTTTGGTTGCTAATAACTTGTATCAGAAAGCTACCACCACAGAAAACTACTTGATAATCAAAACGCAAAGGAAGCTACAGTGACACACGATAAACATGAAGTTCCAGAAAAAGAAAAAGTGGTGGAGATAAAATTACCAAGCGACGGAAAGCAAAGAAACGTATTATTTTCTCGAAACTAAAATCACGTAAGCGTCAGAAAATAATCAGATTTGTTTCATTCACAACATGACAGATTGTTGCTGCTTTTGTGAAAGGTTCCATAATCCAGGGTTGCCAACCAGTCATGAGACCAAAAGCCACATTTCTTAGTTATTGTGGTCCCGCAAAGAGCCAAATCACACATAGGCACACATGAACATCACCCCATCTCTTCATCACTTACACACATACCTTTGCTTAGCTAGATTTATTGTAAATGTCACACACCAAGAAGACAAGGACAGAACTTCACAAGGCATTTATTGTTATGCACGTTAGTTAGCGGGACTTTTGGTAAATACATAAGAGCCGCATGAAACCGGGCAATGAGCCGCATGCGGCGTGGGAGCCGGGCTTTGGCCACCCCTGTTATAATCCATGGTATAAAAGTTTTTTTCGAAGTCTAGCGCTTCGGTGCTTTTCTACTATTTTTATGGCCGTGTCCTCAAACATGATGGGTTAGCACAGGTGTAGAAAGCAATTTTAGGAGGGTGCAAAGGATATTTTCTCAAAATTTCCTCAAAAACCGTTTATGTGACAAACTTTCTTCCTACAAATTTTCTGTAGTTGTTGGCACATTACAATTTCCTCTGCCAAGTTGCCATAGATTTGAAAATATAAAGTTTGGTACTTGGCATTTGGTTCTTGGCATTTAACAAATTTGTTACTCTAGACTAGAGTGATTAAGAAACTTTTTAACAAAACAATGTAAAATCTAAGTGCGAAACTCTCAAAAGGGGGGCACTCAGGGCATCTCTGAAAGATGGTGGTCTGAAGCGACCGCTTCGTTCGCCTCCCCAAATATCCACACCTGATTAAACATCTTTTACAAATGTGAACAATGATTTGCGCACATATCTATCTTTCATAGTAACCAACTGCAGTGGAGAACGGTCATTTTTTAAACTTAAGATGATAGAATGAGCAGCAGACCAGCTGCAGACAAAACAAGCTGAACAGCCTGATTCTAAAGAGTATATAGCATGAAAGTCTATGTGAAATAGACACTAACAGTATCATAAACAAATGCGCTATGGCAAAATCTAGAAAATACAATCTTATGCAGTAGGTTTACTGCTTTTGACAGTCGACTTCGACACATACTGAGACTAAATTGTCTTTAGATATAGCAGTGATCAAATTAATTGATGAGTCTGGACTCTTGAAGCATCAAGTACTGCCTCTGTATTGTACTTGTGAGCTGTACAGTAATGTATTTCTTCTTCGTAAAAAGATACGTATATACTGTATAAGTCCATCAGTTGGTTTATATAAGAATAATATATGTCTTTGGTAAAAAAATATGTAGCACAAAATGTCCAGCAGTTGCTCTTTAGGAACAGGGTTTTCGTACTTATGGAATTCAGTATGCCTAATGGTAGTTACATGGATGCCCACAAAATTCATGATTTAACAGTTGTTCACTTTTTCAAGTAGTGGTTTGAACAACTGGCTCAAAAGAAGAAGAACTTGTTCAAGTCTATTTTTGACTTAGGGCCCCGCGCTGTTAATATGCTTAATGCCCCGCGCTACCTTAATCCGGTACTGGGCATGCATCATATTACTTATATTATAACTATGCCGTGAGTCTTACAACATGTCTTTTCAACTGCTCATACTGTATATGCGACAAACAGTATGGCGAACAGTGTTCATCCAAACACTGTAGTTAAAATTAAAAACAAAAGCTTTTCTGTACTTGCCTGACATGGACTCTACACATATGAAGTAAGCGTTCTGCAGCATACTAGATATCTCAAGGAACAAATAACATAAATGCCTTCTTTTGCCTAAACTTTCAAGTGAATCAGTTGCTCTCATCAACTCTCACAAACTGCAACACGAAGTTATCAGAAACATTTTGTTGATTTTGTATATATTTAATATACTTGTATGATATAACAAATTTACATTTATACAGTCAATAACAAAGAAGCATAATTTCATTAATATTATTAAAAATTTCGAACCTTTTTTGGCCAAAGGTTTTGAGATTTTGCCCAATTTTTGACAAATCAAAACTTTTTGGGGGTGCTCCACTCCTAGCTTCTATACCAATGGGTTAAAGCGTTTAGGTAGATTTTTTAATTCTAATGTGTGTACATTCTTGAATATTTCAAAATTTTTCTGTTTTCACCAGCGTAATGGTTGTAACAGTCCTGAAGGGTAATGGAGTATACACGCCCCGTCGTTTGTTTGGTTGTTTTGATCTTAGCATAAAATAAGAAATAAGAACCAGCAAATATGCAGGTATTCCCCACGATTTTGCATCTTGTCAGCATCAAAGCGTTACCCCCTCAAAATTTCTGACCATAAGGTCTTGTATCTCAAATTAATTGCAGCTTTAAATTTCAAAATAAAAGACTCTTTTTCGGCAAATTCTCCTGTTCCGCTTGACCCTTATCGACTGAAAACAATGCGCTTCTGAGTTGCTATTTTTTATCTGCGTGCAGCATGCATTCAAGCATGGATTTTTTATGACAAGCTTGAGTACACATTGAGTATCGTTTAGAGTTGTTACTGGTCTGAAGAGACAAAGGTAAAGAAACAATAAAATAGAGAAGGGATAAGCAGTAAACATCTGAGAAATGCACAGCATTACGACCAACGATAAGCACGCACGCTATGCACATATACGGTACTCACAAAAAGTTACGATTTGCACAATCACGCCAGAAGGTTGCCACTAATTGTAGCTCTGAAAGGAAGTTGGGATCTTCTTGCCGGATATTTTTGATATTTGTCGAATTGTGTAAGAATGTTTCCATAGGGTATCGCTCATTCATCCGAAGATCGATGTTGGGCAAGCGTAGGCTGCATTGCATCGAATCGTTGAAGGATGCACCGATGGTTATGGCAGATTATTTCAAAATTTGTCATCACAGTTTCACGTCGTATGTCACCAGATATCCCTTATCCCAACCATACAGACGTTTCTCCTTGTGATTGTAATCCAGCATTGATAAAAATCGGTGACTGTAGAAAAAATGGTTTCAGATTTTTTGTCAGTACGAACATAGTTCATTTTTGGTGGGATTTCGTGAACTTGAAAGATGCGAGTTTAAAAAAATATTGCTTAATGACGCATACTCAGTTGTGACCTGGTAGACCAGAAGTCGTAGACTTGCGCAGTCAAAACCGGGTTCCTCTGCAAAGCTTAGTCATGTAATGATAGTTAAAACTGGTTTTAAACAAACTGCAAATATTGTTGNTTCNGAAAGATTTTTAAAATCTTCTCAACTCATAAAGNCTTTGAATAGATGTTCTCATGTTTAATTGTCTTGTACCACTAAGTACAGTATACGACTAACAAGCAAACATGAAAAAAAATAAGAATGCAGATAAAACAATTGCTGACTACCTTATTGTAAAAGGAATGTTTGTTCGAATAACTTGTCCAGATCTGGAGTTGTACACAAGATTCAACTTCGAACGAATGGCGTCGTACCGCTGGAGGGCGTACAATGCTCCGTTGACAACAAACGCATTTCCTATTGATCTTTTGCTATAGTTCGTGCTCCATGTACCGAGAACCTGTTGGAAAAGCAAATATTTTGCAGTTAGCTCAAAATCTTCCACTTGTCTTGCTTCTTTTACATAAAAACTGTGATGTAATCCTAGAGCGCATATGCACTTGAAGAGGTGATAGTTTTAATGTTTTTGATGCATTATCATGAATGGGTCTTCACTGCGTTCCCGATCCCTAATAGTATTGAGCAGATGTTATGTCACCACATCACTGTCAAAACTGTTACCCAATCATTTATTCAACTCAGACAAAACGCGGCAACGTGGTTTTCTCGGGTGGAAATGTCTTTTTAAGATGATCATCCGTTTCGGTTTTAACAACATTAATTGTATCTTTGCCAACAATAACTGCATCTTTAGCTGCTCTCTCAACATAGTGTCGACTAGAAAATCACTTGGACCGCACAGTGTGTAAAACTTGCCTGCAATGACTGAACGTCTGGCCCACCAATAAGGAAGATTTAAAAGTAAATGACTTGCCAAATCAGTTAAAACTGCGCATAATAGTGATATTTTGAGAACAGGCTGTTACGTTAGAATTAGCTTTATTACAAGCATAGCATTTGAAAATGAATTTAATAAAGCGGAGGTCGGATATTAACCGGGGATTTTATAATATATTTTAAATTTAAAAAATTTTTTGCAAGTCAAATTGGATTTAATACGTGGATAGATTTAGTATCTTTTCTTTGAGCTTAATAAAAAATATGAAACCCATCCGTTTAATTTTTTACGAAGCAGCTTCTACAGCAGTGGTTCTTAATCTTTTCTTTACCACGCCTCCCTTAAGTGCTTGTCCTTTTTTTCAAGCCCTCCTGGCTATAAATGAGGTCTAAACGCAAATGTATTGTTTGGTTAATTTATTGATCAAACTTTCAATGTTGTACAGCGCTTAAGGGCTCACGACCCCCTGGAAGTTTATTGCCGCCCCCTGTTAAGAACCACTGTTCTACAGTATTGCAAATATTCTAAACATTTCTCACGAAATTACCTGGGGGCTTCAAAGAATGGACTATACTAGCCAATCACTTCTGTTGTTATGGGTCTATTTTCGCAATTACTCTTCTCATAGCAAAAAGTGCGTTTGATTGCCAACACGTCATTAAAAAATGTGTTGTATTTCACCAATTTCAAACAAACAAGGTCCTCTGCTGCATGGTGTTGAGCTGCTGACGCAAGTTTTGTTCTCTTTCTTTTTGTACCTGCCTGGCATGTCTTAAAGACTTACACGATTTACGCCAGCTGAGTTTCCTTTTATTGTCACATGGACTCATACATCTGAGACCTACGAAACACCCTGTTTGGGCCAATGGAATAGAAAGGTTTGTTTGAAAACACAAGCTACTCGTAACGCAAAGTGATGCAATGTAAAATCAACTGAAGAGCAACCACGGAACAGGTTGCTGTTGTTGTAAGAAATGTCTTAGCAGTACCCTTTTCAGTGGAACTTGATCATAACGATGCAAGCTTGTAAGTGACATGCCTTTTTCGCAAACAAATTTTCTTATACTCTGAATATCACGAAGTAGATTCATGCATCTTGTAGGTTTTCTTCAGTGGAAAACATCTCTATAAAACTTGGCACTACCTGAAAACGTATGCAAACTCAAATTAAAGTAGGGATCCAGTCAAAACCCACTTTTAATAGGTCTCTTAAACAGGCATTTTTAGGAAGAACGCAAAAGTCTTCGCTTGTTTCCAATCAATGTATCAACTTCTCTTCAGAATTTCTCTCACAATTAGCTTGTGCTATGAAAAATTTGCAGAGTTTTTTCGAGAGTTGAGACCACCAAACGTAATTTAACAGGTCATATTCAAATATTATATTTTTCACTCAAGAACAACGAAATTATTTTCGAATTCCAAGTATGATCAGCGCATCTTTTGCTCTTTAAACAATAAAAGAGAGGTCGAACATATAAAGCGGATTACGTAAATATGAGTGCACCAGCGATCAAAACAGTCGATCATCTTTTGTGTCTGTGCTTTCCGATAACCTCGAAATTTCCTTATAAAAATAGGACGCAAGCACAATTTGAACGGTTCCTCTGAAAAATTATTGAGCCACTGAAGTGGAATTAAAGTTGAATACACAAAGTAGAGTTCGGCAAGCAGCACTTGATGACCAAGAACGCCATTTATGTTTTTTTTATTTATCTTCATTTCTTGGATTCTTGCGGATTTAGTTTAAAATTCGAGAAAACGGACATGTCAATTGTGTTTCCCATCCTTTAAAATGTTTTTTTTTTGTGATACAACAGCAATATTTCAGTTTCCTCCACCCTGTGGTTCTTTGGAAAACTTTGAATGTAATCATTTGTTAGGCTTCACGTGCACTCCGTGTTTGATACGAATTTACACATACTGAAATGCTCTTTACAGTACAGTTTCTGCATTTTTGAGATAAGACTGCGATTGTCTTTAGCAGATGAGGGTGTGCTGCTTAAAATTATCAAGGCATAGTGAAAGTGTTCCTCTGCCGAACAGCAACATAAGTTTCAAGAAAATTTAAGCTTATAAAGTCCATCTTTAGTGAAAGAACATTGGAAAGTATTATCTGATACAACGAACAGTCCAATGCAAAGAGTTGTTTTTCCCACTCAAGTCTCGCTTTGGAATGATTTTGTGAATCTTAATTTTTCACGATCAAGATTCTAACCCATTGCTGGGTTCCACGTAATTCACATTTATCTCATTAAACTGATATCAATTTCTTTCACAGTAGAAGCTTCAACAAAAAAACACGCTGAATCGCATAGCAAATTTCTTTAAAGCACTGCAACATTTTATATAGGCAACTTTTTGCCAACCACTTTCGATTCTATTTATAACCTTGGTCCTCGTCTCAAAAACCTAACCCAAACAACTATTGGAATATTGTAATTTGTAATATATTGTCTTGCGTCTTCATTCCCAAACGCAACGCAGTAGACTTAAGCATACATGTTAGTAGCATGGAAAACACAGATAGTCATGCACATGAAAGAATACGAACATAGATATGTGGCGATAATAGAAAGACATACGCTTGATGGCGCTAACACGACATATTTTCATGTATTTATCGTAACACCGTTGCAAAAATATCGGTCAAATGTTAAAAAAATCAATATTGACGAAACGAGTGGCATCGGTACATCTCTAATCATATCAAATTGTTATTTCAAAGCATGTTTGTGGTGATCAGCTGTAGTTTAAACAGCAACACCTCGAAACTCGCAAAGGGAACTAATTTCAGATTTAGTACATGGACTAAAACCAAACATTGAAAGCCATGTTACTCGCACCTGCAGGGTGTCAGGGTGAAGCTTGCTGAGAACAATATTGCACTGATTGGTTTCGTCTCCGTAAATCACCCACAAGCCGTTTCGATCGACAGCAAAATCGATGTCGGTACTCCCGGCCCACTGATATGGGCAAGAATTCGCAAAGCCAGCGTTGAGTAATTGCTTTGAGTTGGCAATCATTCGTTGTCGTAGATCATATTGCACAATGGTGTTGCTGTTGTACCTTCAACGTAAGTGAATAATGAATCTGTTCATTGTTGTTTTGAGTGCTTGCTTCTTTCTTACGCCTAACAACTTTAAACCTGGCCAGAAAACTGAATATGGAACTGACGCTTGACCTACAATCTTTTTATCAAGTTTTCTTCCCTATAATGGTGGCCTGGTTAAAAGAATGGAAAGAAATTAAAACGAAGAAATAGAAGTTGAATGAATATAAGAAATAGAAAAAAAGTAAAAAAGGGGAATAAGAGTAGCATAAACTAGAACTGCGTTTCATGTTAGCATTTTTATAGAAATACTCTAACTGTAGACCCATATGAATATAAAAGTTTAGTTACTACATACNATTTTGCTATTTACTGCGACACACGTCATAAGAAATGAATTGGANGCCATTTGGTGTTGCGCGAATTGACTTGAACAAATAATTGTTCGGCCATTTCAAGTTCATACCTGTTGTAATACAGAGTTCCATTTAGTATCACGTGACCTGTTCCTCCCCAAAAGTGCGGAAGCTCGTAAACTTCCGATGCGACGCCGTCCGAAAAGTTTCGAAACACTTTTACTTTGTTATTTCGTAAATATTTTTCGAATATATACACGTCATCAGTTGCTGAGGCAGGATCCTATACGAAAATGGTTTCACACGATAACAGAAATGAAACGCCGTGTATTTCGCAGAATAAAAAATTGTCTGATGTTGCAGTTTGTCCACTCAGCCCAACAAACCACAACTTGGTCAATGCTACTGTGTTGAATGCTGTAACTTCACTGGTCACATCATGAAAAAGTGAATGCACTTGCTTTCATTCATCCCACTCTTGATGCTGACCTCAGCACGCTTCAGCTGATTTATATAGGGTCATGAGTGATCAGTGTGCACACCAGTCCCGTCGCCACGTCGGGGTTTTGGTGGGCTTAGCCCCCCAAACAAAGCTTCAAGCCCCCCAAATTTAAATATGAAACACTGTAAGTTAGT